>ENA-OVGE01000080-OVGE01000080.1-human-gut-metagenome-genome-assembly--contig:-NODE-80-length-91176-cov-11.301182_pt1 | contig 91176 bp, 74 predicted proteins | sample MGYA00237769_ERZ505417 | MGnify/ENA primary metagenome ERZ505417 (study PRJEB26158, sample SAMN06016403) | human gut metagenome | biome: human gut; feature: ankylosing spondylitis patient; material... | reverse complement strand
ATTATCACATTAGGAGCTTCTTTTCTTTGCTCACCGCTTAAGCTCTTTTTAACCCCGCCACAATGGCGGGGTTTTTGTATACAAAAAAGCACTCCCGCTTACGCAGAAGTGCTTATAAAGCTTATTTGTCATCCTTTTTTGCAAAGACTACTTCCTTAGGACCGTCGTTTACTGCGTCCTCGGGAATAATTACATCGTCGAAGCTGATGCCGCGGGTGTGCAGCGTGTGGCTCCACTCATGGTCATGGCGGTGCCACCAGCCAAGTGCTGTAATAGGAATCCAGCTGTAAATGAACAGCGGATACAGCAGCAGATACATCCAGGACTTGAAGGAAGCGCGGATTTTCCACAGTACCGCTACCGGGAAAATATACTGGCCGATACCAACCAAGGTCCAAACCTCTACCGGAATAATGGTATACAGGATATTGGTGTAGAACGGATAGAAGTTATAAACATAGCTGCACAGCACGAAGAACGTGGAAATCATCAGGAAGTACGGCTGAATGAGGTTCACAGAGCAGTCCAGCATGACGATATTGCGTGTCTTGATTGCTTTTTTGATCATCGGAATCAGATAGCGGTCAGCTACATCGAAGTGGCCCTGCGACCAACGCTTACGCTGGTTCCAGGTCTGCTTGAAGGTCAGCGGCTTTTCATCATAGATGATTGCATCATGCGCCCAGGTCGTAGGAATACCTTCCATCATCGCCTGAATGGTGAACTCCATATCCTCGGTCAGGCAGGTTGCACGCCAACCGTAACGCTTCAGCACCTCGGTATCAAAGCACATGCCGGTGCCACCAAGACAGCAGGACAGGCCCATGTTATACTTTGCCAGGCTCCATACATGGTTAACAATCCAGAAGGAAATTGCAAATACGCCGCTTACCCAGGTATCAGTCGGGTTTTTGGCATCCATGTAGCCTTGGATAATGCGTTCGCCGTTGCACAGACGGCTGTTCATCTCCTGCAGGAAGTTGGGATGCACCAGGTTATCGGCATCGAAAACGCAAACTGCATCATATTTCTTATCCAGCTTGAACAGTCTGTCGAACATCCACGCGAGAGCAAAGCCCTTGCCCTTACCGGTTTCACTGAAGCGCTCATGCACCAGTGCGCCGGCCTTGCGTGCAACCTCTGCGGTTTTGTCCGAGCAGTTGTCCGCAACAACATAGATATCATATAAAGCGTCATTGTAATTAAGACGACGCAGGTTATCTACTAATTGAGCAATAACACGTTCCTCGTTATGCGCACAGGCAATCAAGGCAAAGGTCTTGCTTTCATTATATATTTTAACTTCCTTCTTCTTGCCGAACAGGCCGAACCAAGAAACAAAAAAGTAGTAGAGCGTAAAAAATATAATCAATAGCTGCAAAGGTATCATGATTATATCAAAAGCTGTATACATCAAAAATCTCCTTTACTCCCCTAACGGCAAATTATTTGTTCTTACCTGTAAGAGCACGGTAAACATGGTTTACAATGCCTGCCAGCGTATAGGTGAACATTGCTACAAACGGCCACGCACCGGGACGCTCGTACAGCATTACGGCACCGACGATTACGGCAATAATTACAGGTAGACGGTACATAGGATTACCCTTGCCCTTGAAATCCGGAAATTTGACCTCACTGTACATGATGCAGGCAATTACCAGAGTAACTGCTGCCAGCACAGACGGAGCGAACTGGTAGCCGGAAACAACATAGGTTGCCAAGAAGCAGGCACCTGCCGGAATAGGCATACCCTGGAAATAACCATGTACAACACCGGTGTTGCAGTTGAAGCGTGCCAGACGCAGGCAGCCGCCCACAGCGAAGAGTGCAGCGATAACCTGACCTGCAAGGCCCAGCTCCTGCAGACCGTACATATAAATCATGATGGCAGGCGCAACGCCGAAGGAGCACATATCGCAAAGAGAATCCATCTCCTTGCCGAAGTCACCGCCGCCAACGCCGAGAGCGCGGGCAGCACGGCCATCCATAGAATCAAAAATTACAGCGATTACGATGAAAACGGGGGCAAGGAAGAAATCACCCTCGATAGTTTTAAAGATAGACAGCACACCGAAAATAAGGCTCGCAGAGCTGATGCTGTTCGGAATCAGACGACGCCAGTTCATTGTTCTTTAACCCTCCCCACTACGGTAATACCGCCAACAACCTTATCACCCTTCTTAACGGTGATTTCAACATTTCTAGGCACTACCAGCTCCGTGCTGGAGCCAAACTTGATCATACCGTAGGTTTCGCCCTGTTTTAGGTTGGTTCCTACAGTTACCCAGGAAACGATGCGGCGTGCCAGCAGACCGGCAATCTGGATTACCAGGAAACGCATACGGCCGTTATCCATACCGATAGCATGACGCTCGTTTTCAAAAGAAGCGTTTTTCTCATACGCAGGCACGAACTGACCGCAGGTATAGCGCTGATATTTGATTTCACCGTCGAGCGGCGCACGGTTAGTGTGCACGTTGAATACGGAAAGGAAAATAGTTACCTTAATCGCAGGCTCGTTGAGATATTCATCATCAAAAATTTCATCTACGCCCATTACCGTACCGTCTGCAGGCGAATACAGGATGTTGGGATCATAAGGCGTAACGCGGTGGAAATCACGGAAGAAGTAGGCAAAGTATAACGCCAGCACTACGGGGATTACGGCCCACACAGCGCCAAAGAAATAGTATACTATTGCAGCCACCAACAGAGAAACACCAACATAAATATAACCATCTTTTACAATAAACATATAAAGCCTCGCTTTCCTGCGAATATTTATTTTGATTTCAGCTTAAATCAGCAAACATTTCCAAACTGACTGTGCAGTCTGTTTTTTGCGGATATAAAAAGTGATGGAATGCTACTTCCATCACTTTATTATAATACACCAACCTGCTTTTGTCTATATAAGTGTAAAATTCTTAGCACTTTCGGCAAGCACGATGTTCTTGCAGTATAGCCTAAAACTTAGACGCCATTACCTTGATTACAAACTTAGGCAACGCCATCATACGCATAAAACGGCTTGGCTGCTTGTACAGACGGAAGGCCCATTCCAGAGAAGCATCCTGCATCCATTTCGGTGCGCGCTCCATTTTACCAGCGAGCACGTCAAAGCTGCCGCCGATGCCCATCAGAATTTTTGCGTTAAGCTCCGTGCGGTGTGCCACCAGCCATTTTTCCTGCTTCGGTGCGCCCAAGGCAACGAAAAGCATATCTGCACCGCTGGCGTTGATGTCCGCAATAATCTGAGGCACATCCTCATCCTTAAAATAACCGTTGTGGCAGCCCACTACCTTTACGCCCGGATAAAGCTCCTCGGATTTTGCTTTGGCAGCTTCGGCAACGCCGGGACTGCCGCCGAAGAAGTACGCCTTATAGCCCTTGTGCGCCGATAAATCCAACAGCTCGTTATAGAGGTCAAAGCCTGCTACACGCTCCGGCACCTTGTAGCCGAGGTGTCTGCCTGCCCACACGGCACCGGCACCATCAGGCAGCACCAGCTCCGCATCCTCGCAGATGATTTTCTTGTATTCTGCGTTTTCCTGGCACATCATGATGATTTCGGCATTCGCAGTAACAACGAAGGTCTGCTCCTTGGCGAGCATTCTTTCTTCAAGCGTTTTCACTGCCTCCTGCATCGTCATTGCGTGTACAGGCACGCCTAATATTTTAATCGGTTGTATCATTAAAAGTCACCTCATTCTATAAAATAATATAATTAATCAGCGATACAGCATACTATTATAAACAAAACTATGTATAAAGTAGAAAATGAACATAGTACAATTTTTCCTTATATTATAATTTGTAATGCCACTAAAAATCATACGAAACAAATAAAAACGCCATAAATCATTAGGATATTAATCAAATTGCCACCATTTTTCTGACAAAACGCTTTTAATAAGCTAATACCAAACTGTAAAATTACTGTTGGTATAAAATTAACAATGAAAATATATGTATAATAAATATAGAAAAATGTTAATTATATTTTTAAAGAATCTAATGATACATTACACAACATATTGTCAGTAAAATATATACCAAATATAATATCCAGTTGTAATATATATCAGCCAAACCAATAGCATTGATGCTAATATAAAAGCAATAGAACACCAATAGCTCTTACTTACATTATCAACTAATCCATATGTATATATTCCATTATATATAGACATGAAAATATTGGTGAGCGCAAATGCTAAAACCTTTATAGGAAAGTAATGCTGCCATAATGGAGCTAATCTATTAGAAGAATAATATGAGCCTAATATATATATACAAAGCAAGTATACAGCAATATGAATCTTGTGTTTGTATATCTTATTTATTATTTTTTTCATTTTGATAATCCTCTGTTAATTCATATAGGCTTTTTATATCCAAATAAAGTTCATATTGATGTAATACACTTTGAACTTTGCTATATTCATTTTTATCAACAGCTACCTTATCCCAATTTATTTTATCAAACACTCCTTTTTTAGTAGCACTGACTATATTATTCATATCTCCCATTATACTTATTCCTTTAGCACTTTTATCGAAATTATCATATATTGCATCTTTATTTTTTACTTTGTCTAACCATATGTCTTTAACAAAATTGATTGGTTTAATTGAATCACTGATTAATTCATTCATTCCAGTTGTTGTAACAGTCATTACGCTATTAACACCAGAAATTATTAAAACAGATCCAGCTATTGCATGAGATTCAACTCCGAATTTGGAAGCATATTTTAAGTATGTCCATCCAGTTTTTATACCTACAAATCCATCAACAACACCAACAGCTAATTGGCCAGCAGCAGTTTTTGTGTCTTTTGATATATTAGTGTCATTATCGAATAATCCCATGTATCTTTTATTTTCTACTTTACCATCAAATGAAATCTGTTTGTAAGTTGTTAAAAAGCCTAATGAATTCTCTTTATATAGTTGACCATTAGGTTGCACATAATATGTGTCATCATCAGCAAATTTAATTCTATCTCCTGGTGATATAGAGTTTAAAAGAGTTTCAAGCTCTTTGCTATGAACAACTGTTTGATTCGTTGTCAAACTATAAGCTTTATTATTTTTATCAACTCCAACTGTTTCGTAAAATCCAGTAAATGTCATTCTACCATCATTCTCAGTAATACTTTGATATCTATTAAGATTTTTATTTAACCATTCTCTGTCCTGTAATGCGCTTATAAGATCATACTTTAAGTCAACACTTTTTTTCGCAATTTCTTTTTGTTTATCAGTTAAAGTATCATCTTTCTCAATAGCTTCTATTTCAGTTTCATAGTTTTTTTGCTGTTCATGAGTCAAATAATTATTCTTCGTACCGCTAGAAGCAGTAGCTGCTCCCATCTGCGCATTGTCAGCTACAACCTGAGCTACTACGCCACCAATAAGAGCACTTGCCCATTGATGCATTGCAGGATTATCCTTGAACATATCGCTCAATTTATCCTGAATCATTTCATTAATCATAGCACCAGACGCCCCTGCCAAGAAGCCATTGCCGGTAAGTTCGCTCATGATACCGCCTACAAGAGCATGAAGAGCGTTCTTTTCTGCACTGCCTTCTTGCCAGCCATTTTTATCTGCAAGCTTATGTATCTCATTATACGCCAATTCGCCAAACAAATCAAAAGATTGCAACAATCCTATCTATCTCCTTGTCTGATTTTATTATATTATTTTAAAACAATATGACAAATGTACAACGCAGTAATATCTTATTTTGTTTTTTAAAATCAAACAATTTTATTGTCTTCTTAGTTGCATATCAAGAAAAATAAATCTATACCACTTATATTTTTGATAAATACAAAAAAGTAAAATAGAATGAAAGCAAGTATTATTGAGCCAAAGACAAGAATACTTATAGCTCTCCTTGTATATACCTTTTTCAATGAACGTAACTTAGCAAAATCACCTCTTTTTCTGTAGAATAACATTTCTTTTATATCTCTATGTAATTCTTCCCAAAGCAATGCTAAAAAGGCAGGTAATAGTTTTACAGGAAAATATGCCTCCCATGTTTCCAAACTAGTACCATCTTTCATAGTTGGAATAATAATATATAATATATAAAATATACAATAATATACTATATAATTTATTTTATTTATCTTCTGCATCTTTACCTCGCAAATCATTCATCGTTTTTATATCCATAACAAGTCCTAAATCTTCTAAAGTAGATTTCAATTTTTCTCTTTCAAGATCATCTCCTACTAAGTGTTCCCAATTAATATTATTAAACCTTCCTGTCTTAGAAGCTAAAACTAATTTATCTAAATCTCCATACAAGCTTATTACTTTGGCTACACTATCAAAGTTATCATATCTATCATTGCCCATTAGATCTTTAAGAACATTATATTCCATTTTCTCATTATCAACTAAATCATGTTTTATATTTGAGAATGTATAATTCAATTCATTGCTTCCATGTACAACTAATATTATACCAGCAGCAAGTTCTGCTACGAATACAATATTATTATCATTACTAAATGCTGAAATAGTAGTCTTTATTCCTCCAGTTGATTCCATAATATTATCTATAAGATCATAAACATACTGGCCAGCTTTTTCATGGTGATCATCACTAATCACAGTATCTTTATCAAAAAGCGATTCTCTTTTTGATGTCACATTATGATCTTCTAAGGAGATTTCCTTATACGGCATTAATGCTCCTATGTTGTCTTCTTTATGCAACTCACCGTTAGGCTGAACATAATATATACTTCCATCAGAGAATTTTATTCTATCACCAGGCTTTACATTCGCTACAGCATCTACTAAGTCTCTGCTATATCCTGTCATCCAGTCTTTTGTATCAGCTCTTAATTCCACATTATTACCATTCTTGTCAACTCCAACGACTTCTTTAAAAATCTCATATTCGTTTAAATCACCAACCTTTCCTGTTAATTGAAGTTTATCTTTATTTTTTTCATACCATTCTCTGTTTTGTAACACAGAAATAACACTATATTTAAAATCAACCTTTTCCTTAGCTTTAGCTTTTTGTTCAGGTGTTAGAGTATCATCTTTATCAATAGCAGCTAATTCTTCTTCATATTTCTTCTGTTGCTCATGCGTCAGATAGTTATTCTTTGTCGCACTATTAGCTACACTTGCCCCCACTCCGGCATTACCACCAACAAGTCTAGACACAACTTCTCCTAACAATGCGCTGGCAAGCTCGTGCATTCCCGGATCTTTAAACATTTCTGAAAGCTCCTTCTGCACCATTTCATTAATTAAGCCTGCACTTGCCCCTGCAAGGAAACCATTCCCTCCAAGCTTGCTCATTATACCGCCTACAACAGCGTGTAATGCATTCTTTTCTTTGCTTCCTTCTTTCCAGCCTTTGGCCTGTGCTAAATCACCCACAGCCTCATAAGCCAATTTGCCAAATTCATCAGCTAACTCCATGCGTTCTTCAACCTTCGTCTTGTCGAAAATCTCCCCAAGCTTATTGAGGCTGTTATTCGTATCACGGTTCAGCTTTTCAATATCTTGTTTTTGCTTATCTGTATCACGGATTTCAATTGTGCCTTCGCTAATGGTTGCCTTAGTCTTGCTTTCAACCTCTCCGCTCGCAGGCATACCTTTGCTAGGAGAATATTTATAGGTTCCATCTACTTCAGATGCACTAATACCGTTATTATCAGCTTTATAATCCGCCTTATTTTCAATATCCTCAAAAGTCAGAGTTCCTGTAGAAAGCTTATTCTTCTCTGCCTCCGCTACGCTGGAAATTATTCCGCCCTTCAAGTCCGTATTCTTGCCCACGCCTATGTCAAAGCCCTGTCCACCTGCATAAATGCCGCTCTGGTCAGTAACACTCTTGTAGTTGTTGTCAATCTTGCCAACACTTGCACTGCCGCTGACTGCTTTATTACTGCCAAGGCCAATGCTTGCGCCAACAGATTTGTTCTTTTCCTTATAGCTGTTGCTGTCCTGCTTGCTTTCGATGTTAAGGTCTTTGCCTACATTGCCAGTAACCTTTTCACCGCTCAGCTTGCCGCCTTTAATGTTGGTGTCGTTACCACTTGCAAAACTCAAATCTTTATTGGCGGTTACAGTGCTTTCGTTATAAGTTGTGCCATTTGCAGACACTTCTCCCTTTGACATACTACCAGAAATGCTGTAGCTTGGGCCTTTGCCAAGTTCCAGGCTTGCGCCAACACTTGCACTGCTGGATTTGCTGCTTTGCTCCGTATTATTCGTGTTTTTAGACGCAGTTATATTAAGGTTTTCTTTAGCGTTCAAGATGACGTCCTTGCCTTCAATATTGCTGCCAGTAATGTTAATGTCTTTTTCTGTAGAGGCAATCTGTACGTTACCTTCAGCTTTGAGATTGCTGCCATTAGCTACTGTTGTTGTACTCTTGCTTTCGCTCCTGCTCTGGCTGATACCAACGCTCACGTTAAGTGAAAGTCCTTGAGATGGATTCTTCACAGCATCTTTTAGCATGCCTATATTTTTCTCTACAGACTCAATAGCCTTATAACCATGCAAAGCTGCCAAACGTTTATCATTTACCTGATTGGCACGCTCAACATGGTTAACTACTTCGTTTACCTTGTTTACTGCTTCACCGCCCACAGAAATACTCAGTCCTGTTCTTTTGAACTCATGCTTCTCCTGCGCATTATAAACGCTGTTGCTGTTTTCAATGCTGACATTCTCGCCAGTGATATTGATATCCTTGCCTGCGACAACACTGCTGCCTTTAACGTTAGCAGCCTTATCAGCATTCAGGTTCACATTGCCTTTAACACTGCCAACTGTGCTTCCCACCTGCTCAGTGTTCTGGTTGGCGTACTGATCCTTCTGCTTTTCCTTGCCAATGGTAAAGCCTAAGCCGCCGCCAGCAAACACACCGCTTTTCTTTACAGCTTTTCTGTATTCGCTTTCGCTTGTCTGCTCCGCACTGCCGATATTCAGATTGCCGCCGGTTTTTACACTTACGTCATTATCTGCAACTACGTTGCTGCCTGTGATATTCGTATCTTTTTTACTGCTAATTGCAATTTCTCCGGCAGAAACATTGCTGCCGACAACAGTATTCTGCTTACTGTAATCATAAATATCCGTTGTTTTGGACGAAAGCAAGCCACTGACCTTGTTGTGCTCTTCATGCAGGCGCTCGTGGTATTCTGTTTCATTAGCGATATTTATATTATTTTCGGCAGCCAGGTCGGCTTTTCCTGCTTCACTGGCTACGTTGCTGCCTTTAATATTGATATCATTGCCGCTCGCAATGCTGATATCGTTCTTCGCTGCTATAGTAGTGCCTTTTACAGCTTCATCCACCTGCTTGTTATGGTTGTAATAGCTGCTGCCACGCTTGCCCACTTCGCTTTCCTCGCTATACAAATCTTTCACAGCAGTCAGGCTTACATCGCCTTTAGCATTCAACTCCACGTCTTTTTTCGCACTCAAAATACCACCAGCAATGCTGATGTTCTTTTTCGCATTCAGGCGGATGTTCTCGCCACTCAGCGCACTTTGCTGGTGCTGCACGTCATGGATTTCTGCTGAAGAACTGCCATATGCTACGGCAACATGCTTTTCATTGGCTACCGTTACGATATCAACATCGTTAGCACTAAAAGTCAAATCCTTGCCTGCAGTCAGATTTGCACCCTTATTAGTAATGTTCTTGCCTGCCTCCAGCGTCAGATTCTGTCCAGCACTAATAGAACCAGTTGCTTCAAGCTTTTTCTGGTTCAGCTCCTTATATTGTTTTTTGCTAACAGTTGCTTCGTTAGTGATATTCTCCGCTTGCAGCAATGCATCTACTTTTGCACGCATTGTACCACTGTTAGTAATATTTTTCTCTGCTTTTATCTTCAGGTTTTTGCCTGTAATATCGCCCTTGTTGCTCACATTTTCTGCGCGCAAAGCTACAGTACCATCGCTTTTGATGTTACCCATGTTCTTGATATCCTGCTTGGAATACAGCTCTACCTCGCCACCAATGATGAGCGCACCACTAGGACGCAAATCTTCACTGCGCACCTGTGCCAGGAATACCTCCGGTACAAGAACCTTTTCGCCGTTGACTACTTCTTCCACCAGCCAGACAATATCTGTGGTCAGGCTTGCCATCTGCTCTGCTGTCAGGGCTACGCCAACCTTCAAATCCATTGCTTCCGCAACTACTGCGCCTGCGTTCATCAGGGCAGCAAACTGCTCCATATCGCTGCCGTAATCACCAAGATATTTCTTGCCAGTCAGCGTACCAATCTGCTGTAAAACAAATTGCTGTTCAAAATAACCATCGCCAAGTCGTTTGCCAACCTTTTCCGGATCTGCCTTTACACGCTCTAGAAGGTAGTCACTGGAAAGGAACTCGTGATAATCAGCAAATTTCTTGTTCGTCTCAATAAGGTATTTTGCCGTTGCATCTTCCGTCAGCTTAAAGATTTTGCTGTTGATATGCAGGCTGGAAATATCTGGCAATTTATCGCCTGTTTGGTTATCCTTGCCTGCTGCTGCCTTATCATCAGCCTTTCCTTCTACGCTGGTAGATACATCCTGCTTTTCCTTGTAAAGCTTTTCATCCGTAAGATGATTTTCTGCATCCGTCTTGAAATAAGCATCGCTTTCAGGCAAATCGCCTACTTTTCCCTTTGCCTGATGTGTTCTGTTTACAATATCAGTAGCATAAATTTTTACACCACTAACACCGCTCAAAAGGCTTAAACGCTCGCTGTCAGTGCCCTCCTCATCACGCATTGTATGGTCATAGTAAGGAATCACCGTAGTACCATAAACCCAACGACATCTGATATGCATTCTGCTATGCTTTTTATACTTCCAATAATGGTAATCATTACCACGGTCATAGTAATGTATCGTTCCCTGATAGCCTACATTCTCCACCGTACCGCCAGCATTGACAGTTAAATTTTTTCCTGCCTTTATTTTGCTGTAATGGTTGGTCAGGTCTTTGTCCAGATCAATCTTGATGTTACCGCTGGCAATGATATTCGCATCCGCAGTCTCTTTATCAATCTGCGCAGTCAAAATCTGCCTGTCAAATTTGCGCACTGCATCATAATAATTAGGTGCGTTCAAATGCGGTATCTTGTAGGAAATATCCTCATGACTTTCTTTAAAGCTTGTCTCAAAAATCTCTTTCTTGTTGACAAGATTCTTCGCCTTAATGCTGATATTGCCTTCACTTTCTATATCAGAGGAACGGTTCAAGACTGTTTCCTGTGCATTTAAAGACAAATCGCCTGCAGCATTGATTAAAGAGCCTTGCTTTACGCCTGCTTTGTTCTGATTCGTAATATTGTTGGCAGAAATTATGCCACTGCCACCGACAGCAACCAAACCATCTTCGTTCAGGAAATCGCCAATGCTGTTGATTGTCAGATCATTGGTGACAAAAATATTACCAAGGTCTTTATTCGTGAAATCGTTTGAGGTGTTTATAACAGCATTTTTACCGATACCAAAATATGCACTGTCCTGATTCGTAAGACTGCCTAAATCTGCTTCCAAATTGCCTTGCACGTCAACACTTGCTTTACTGCTGCGCATTGTGTCAGCAGTTATTTTCGCATCCCCGCCGGTATGTAAATTAGCCAGATTACTGTTCAACAGCATGCCTGCTTTTATTTCAGCATCGCCGGAAACATAAATATTGGCATAATTATTATTCAACGTATTGCTTGCTTCTAATTGCAGGCTGCCCTTGCTGATAAACACGCCTTTATTAGTATTGCTGAAATCTGTTGCAGTTATTTTCGTCAGTGCACTGCTGCCATCCGCACTGATTGTTGCACAGTCATTAGCAAATCTATTAGCAACAGTAAGCGTACCATTTTGCCCATAGTTAACCAGGGCAGTATCCTGATTTATAAAATCAGCTGCCCTCACGTCTAAATTTTGTCCTGCTAAAATAATAGATTTAGCATTGTCTATTGCTGTTGTAATATTGATATCCGCATCATTTCCGGCAGAAAGCAGACTGTTGTTGGTGTTTTTCAAGGCGTTTGCCCTAAGCTGTAAATTATTTCCTGCCTTGAGCGTAGCCTTGTCCTGCTCCACATCACCACTTACTGCAGCTGTTAAATTTTCCTTTGCCTCAATATAACCCAAGCTGCTATTTTTAAGCGTACCAGCATTTATCTGCATATTTTCTGTTGCAGCAATCTTACCGGTGTTCTGCAGTAATCCATCTGCACTGATATGCAGTTCATTGGTATATACTTCACTCTTGTCTACCTGCAGGTTGTTCGTGAAGATTTCCAACTGTTTAGGATTGCGCGCATTCAGGCCATCACCGGCGATAAGCATATCACCCTTATTGTTTCCAAACTTTAAATTACCGTCTGCCCAATTCGTCACCGCACCTGTAGAGATAACCACATTATCTGTGTTGATAAACCCAAGTCCGTTAACACTTATACCATTGACATTAGCAATAACAACACTTGCTTTGTTGCCTGCAACCTCTAGGTATCCGTTAAGCGTGCTTGCATTGCTGCTGGTAACCTCGTTTAAGATTACACGTGCCCCTTTACTTGCAAGAAACATATTGCGATCAATGTAACCACCAAGCTCAGTTTTAGTGTACTTGGTTGCGTTATTCAAAATCAGGCCTGTGGATTTAATGTTGAAGTCACTGTACAAATTACGGGAAACACCGTTGCTGTTCACTTCCGCAATCTGCACCAAATCAACGCCATTAGCAGCCTTGTCAATAATTGGTTTATATTTACCATTGGCGTTAGCATCTGCCACTAAATCTAAATCATCGTCACTTATCTTATCCTTTTTCACCGTAGCCACAACACCAGAAGCTTGCGCTATATCAGGCAAGGCAGGCGCTTTAAAATCTTCTGCCTCACGCGGTGCCTCAGGATCCGGCGTCTCAGGGATTACCGGTTTATCAGGATTAATCTCTGTAATGCTTACACCGGTAGTATTATTAATTTTGCCATCTGCACCGATAGTATAAATATTCTTCTTGTTTAAGCTAATCTTATCTGCTGTAACATTTACGCTGCTTTTTGCGCCGACAGAACCACTGCCACTAAGAATACCACCAGCAGAAATACTTACTTCGCCACTGCTATGCATATATCCGTCGTTGTTTATAGCTTTAGCACTGGCTACATGCAATATACTTGATGCATTGATATTGCCACTGTTTGCAATTTCATCAGCAGTAATCCTTAACGCTGCAGCGTCCTGCAAAAATTTCGGATTTTCCTCTTCATCTTCTGCAGTGTACGCTGCGCCTGCTTCCAAGGTACCACTATTGGTCAGCTTGCCGCCAACAGTCATCGTCATATCCTTTTGTGCTGTTATAACGCTGCTGTTTTCAATGTCTTCTGTACTGCTGACCATCACGTTGCCATCGGAGGTAAGAGATGTGTAATCCTGATTTTGGAGTCCGTCTGTAGCATTACTGCTGCTGCCAGAGTTTTTAGTAAAGACAATCCGGCCGTCATTGGTAATGCTTAAATTCTCCTGCGCTTTCAGGTTGCCGCCAATATTCATGCCCAGTCCTTTTTCCGTACCTACAAGCATAATCCTGCCGGCATACATACCACCCAATGCAGCCACATCAAGTGCCACCTGTGGCTTTTCCGCAGTCGCAGTTGTTTTCTGCACTTCTAACGAGCCATCTGTATTGTATTTTACCTCATTGCTGCCTGCGACAACATTTATCGCCTCATTTGCCCAAAGCTCATCATTAATTTTTATCGCACGGGCCATAATATCTAATTTATCAGGTCTGTAATCTGTGCGTTGGTCTTCTGTTAAGCCAGCATTCTGGATATCTATAGTACCTTTTGCAACAGAAAAGCCATTTAACTTACTGTCAGCACCCCAATCAGGCACACCTGTAGTCAGCGTAGCTCTGCCTACATTGATAAAACCAAAGCCCTTGCCGACAATGCCGTTGGGATTGGCAATTACTAAATCAGCTTTTGTACCTGCAATCTCCAGCATACCATTCAGATTCGTTTTGCCTGTACCGGTTACTTCAGTAAGAATCAGCTTTGCTGCATTTCCCTGCAAATTGGCGTTAGCGTTCAATGCTCCTGCTAATTGGGAATTATACTGCGCGCTTCCTGTATGGTTGTTGAATACAATACCATTGCCAGCCACATTAAAATCAGTAAATTTATTGTGTGATAGGCCATTACTGTCCGGTTTCACTATATTGATTATATTACCGTTTACATTCGCTCCACCTGCTTCTGCAGTAACTGCTGCATAGCAAGGCATAACTGCCTGCATCTGCAATGATAAAGCAATAGCCAAAGCCAAAAATTTCTTTCTGTTCTTACCCAAATTCCCCATAATAGCCCTCCATCCTAAGGCTTATACCGATATCTTTAAATCTGTGCTGTAAGCATCAGGCCATACGTTCTGCTAGCAGTCTTAAAGCCTTCCGGCTTCTTGACCGGATAACCAACAAATGCATCATAGCTGAAAGCCCCTATTCTTCCTCGCATACCGATTGCACTGCCTACTAATTCCGTCCCTAATAAATATTCGGCAGATGGTCCTGATACCTTGCCATAATCCAATGCCAGATATAGCTGATGCGGTAAATCATCTATCGGAAAACGCAGCTCATTGCGTACTACAAGGCCATCTTCTGCTGAAAGCGTCTGCTCTCCATCAAAGCCACGTACACTGTACCAGCCCCCTATAGAAAAGAACTCACTGCCATATATTCTTTGGTCTGCTTTTTGCCCACGCACGGAAACATTATACTGCGCATCATACCCGCTTCCAAAAGGCACCGGAGCAGTATAATTAGCGCTGAACAGATACATATTATACTGCGTTGTTGCTTCATCCGTCATACCGTCAGTAGGTCCTGCATCTGCATACCACGGCAAGCCCTTCTGCCATTTCAGCGAGGCATCTAATACGCTTGCGCCAAGATATTGCCTGTGATTTACACCGACCTGCATTGCCGTTGTCTTTTGGCGTTGCACCTCTATTTCTGTGCCGTCTATATAGCTGTGACGAATTTTATGTACAAGACCAAGCTCAAAATCAGTCTTACTCTTTTGGTCACGTTGCAGCAAATGATTCCAGCTGATGCTGTCACTTGTAAATTTACCGCTGGAAACAAAAGGGTTTACTGCATATTCGACAGTCTGGTGGTAATCATTCTTGCTGTGGCTGAAAGTAAACCGCTCCTTACCGAACGGGACACTGTAGTACAAGCTGTTCGCCCTTGTTCCCTTACGTTCTCCTGATTGCGTAGCATCTTCATTCCAGCTTGCGTAAAACACATCGTTCGCTGAAAAAGGCTGCAGCAGCTGCAATGTTGCGCTCATCTGTGCCCTGCCTGTTGTCTTGGTGCCGCTGTTGTCTAATGAAGTCATTAAAGTCCACGGCTTTGTGCGTTTAATATCTATAACGAGATTACTTTCACCTTCATTACTGCCCGGCTCAATCTTTATATCTGCACTCTGCGAAGGCACATTGTTGAAATTATCTATGGTCTGTTCTATATCACGTATATTAAGTATTGAACCTCGCTTCATGCAAACTGCATTATGCCAAGTTCCCCAGGTATTTTCATTTCTGAATTTAATATCCCCCACAATACCTGGTACTAACGAAAAGACAAATTTACCTTTTGATAAATCCTGTTCCCCAACATATACTCGCGTTGTTACATATCCACGGTTGATAATTTCCTGATTGATTCGTTTCAGCAATTCATTGATGCCGTTCACACCGATTCTCTGACCATTAAACTGTGCCAGATATTCATCTATCCAAGCAAATTTATATCCATACTCAGGCGCAGAAAGTACAAACTGTTTGATCTTAAAACTATTCTCTTCCGCTGGCAAAACAAAAGCCTCCAAATGGCTGCTTTGCTGCTGCGATTTAGTCATAGACTGACTAACGCGATGCTGCAAATCCTGTTCAGCGCGTTTGGAAGCTTGCTCCTGCTCTTTCTGAGCAATTATCTGTTGTTGTGTATCTAATTGAGCTGCATAAACAGATGCGGGTAAAGTAATACCTGTCAACATTATAATAAGTAAATCTTTTGCTAAATTTTTCACGCAGCTCACTCCTAAAAATATATTCTATCATTGAACAGAATTAAAATATTAATAGGATGATTTTACCACAAATTTATATTTTTGCAAAGAGTTTCAGTGTAAATTTCTAAGCATAAAACAGTCTTACTGTATATACGCCTTCAGCACATCGCTCTGCTTGTCAAGGCACAGATACTTATATACTGGTCTGCCAACGCTGCCGCGGTGCAGATCCAGCTTCAGCAGATGCAGGGATTTCAAAAACTCCAGATATTTACGGATAGAAACGCGGGAGATTCCCACCATGCCTGCCACCTCTTCGGTAGTAAACATGCCGTCAATACCGCAGATGCAATCCCAAACAGTACCTAAGGTGTTTTTATCAAGTCCCTTGGGCAAAGTTACCGCAACCTGATTTTCCTGACGCATAATAGTAGTATCAAGGTCAGCCTGCTTAATGATGCCCTGCTCCTCAACAATCTGATAGCGCTTCAGATAATTGTTCAGTGCAAGGTTAAAGCGTTCAAACTCAAAGGGCTTGATAATATAATCGACAGCGCCCAAACGCAGCGCCAGCTTAATTTTATCCTTATCGTTTGCTGCCGAAACGATGATAACATCTACATCATAACCATTCTCGCGTATTTTAGCCAAAAGCTGTAAACCATCCATAGTAGGCATAAAGACATCAAGAATGATTAAATCGTATTTGTTCTGACGCAGCAGCTTCAGTGCAGTATCTCCGTTGCCTGCGATATCACACAGCTGAAACCCCTTGATCTGGCTAAGATAGTGCTCATGTAATTGGGCAACCATCGGGTCATCTTCTACAACTAACACGTTAATCATCTTAATCCCCCTCTTTCCTGGTCGGAAGCCTTACGGTAAAGGTAGTGCCCTCACCCGGAGCAGACTCCACAGTAATGGTGCCATTAAGGTTATTGATGCTTTGCTTAACCAGATATAAGCCAAAGCCATGACCGCTTTCACCCTTGCTGCTGAAGCCACGCTGGAAGATATGCTCGCGTATCTCGTCACTCATACCTGGTCCGGAATCCTCCACAACGATAACAATTTCGCGGTCAAAATCCAGAATAGAGAGATTAACGATGCGTTCACCGTCAAAATTCTTCAACGCATCAAAGGCGTTTTCAATAATATTACCGGCAATCAGTACAATATCATGTACCGAAGGCACATCCAGTTCGCTGTGCAGCTCGCTTTCCTCCGTCAGAGAAAAGTCAATATCAAGTTCACGGCTGCGGCTTATTTTACCGAGGATAAAGCCTGATAATGTTATATCCTTCAGGCGTGTTACTACATAAGAAACCTCAGATTGTCTGTTATAGGCAATTTCCTGCGTAAAATTCTTCAGCTCATCATAGGCCTTCATATCTATCAGGCCCATAATCACATGCATTTTGTTCATAAACTCATGTGTCTGCGCTCTTAAAGCAGTAGCATAATTTTTAAAGCCTGTCAGCTGGTTAGCCATCTCTTCTACTACAGATTTTTTGCGGAAGGTAATTACGGCACCGATAATGTTCTTACCATCCAGTAACGGTACTGCAGTAATAATAAAGACAGTATTACCCATCTTGACACTGGCATCAACTAAAGTTTTACCTTCTTTTATAATATCATCCAACGGCACACGTTTCAAGACATCTTTTGCAGATTTTCCAAATAGTTCATTAACTCCTTCAATACCAGCCTGCTTCAAAAGCAATTGGGCCTCGGAGTTGATAAGCGTAATGCAGCCGTTGCTGTTGATATTGATAATGCCTTCACGTACAGAGTTAAGAATAACGTCGCGTTCCTGCAGCATTCTGGCGATTTCTTCCGGCTCATAGCCGAAAAGAACACGTTTAATTCTCTGCGCCAGATAAATTGCGCCCCAGATGCCGACTATCAGACCAAGCAGCGTCATAGACAGCAAGAATAGAACCGCATCGATTGTAGAGTTATTAACGATTTCGTCGGAATAACCGGTAACAACGTAGCCAATTACTTTTTTCTCATCATTCTTGACAAAGCCAATAGCCTTATTGGGTATCGCATAATTTTCCTTATAGGAAATATCACTGCGTCCCGCATATTTGTCAACCAGATTACGCGCACTATGCTCGAAGTCGGGCAGCTTGCCGGGGTTATACAACACGCGCAGATGGCGGTTCTTGTCGTAAATCGCTACGCCAGCTTCATCCGAATGGTCAACATCGTTAACAAAGGCAGCCATAAAGCTGTCTACGGAATCCTCCGGCCTCTTGTTCTGCTTCTCCAGGCTCTCCCTTATTTCCGGAGAGTTACAGAGAATGTTGTTGATGCTTACGGCGTTGATACTTACGCGGTCATAAATTACCCGCGCCACCTTTTGCGTCGTGAACAAAGACGTCGGCAGCAGTGCGATACACACTACGAGCGTAATGAGTACTACTATTTTCTGTAAAAGTGAAAGCGTTTTTCCTGATTTGTAATTGTATTTTTCTTTAGATTTTCTCCACATCAGCAGGTACCGTCAGGAACTGAATACCAGGATTTCGTTCCAGAATCCAATTCAGGGACCACTCGTTATTTACAAGAATAACAGGTCTGTCCTTTTTATCATAAACAAGCATTCCGTTATCCAAGCCTTTAATGTTCTCAATCAGCTTCTTATCCTCTGCGTATACCCAACGTGCAACTGAGTACGGCAGCTGGTTCATCAGCAGCTTAGAGCTGTACTCGTTAAGCAGACGATATTCCAGAACCTCCAGCTGCAGTACACCGACTACGCCGACGATGTAGCTTTCAAGACCTACACCCTCCTGACGGAATACCTGAATAGCACCCTCCTGCGACAGCTGGATGATGCCCTTTTCAAACTGCTTGCGTTTGAGGGAATCCTTAGGCTGTACGCGGGCAAAAATTTCCGGCGGGAATACGGGGAAGTCTTCAAATTGCAGCTTCAGGCTGCTGTCGCTCAGGGAATCACCGATACCGAAGATACCCGGATCAAAAACGCCGATAATGTCACCTGGATATGCTTTTTCCACTATTGTGCGCTCCTGAGCCAGGAACTGCTGCGGCTGTGCCAGCTTAACCATCTTACCGGATTGCTTGTGGTAAACGCTCATTCCTTTGTCAAAGACGCCGGAACAAATACGCATGAAGGAAATTCTGTCACGGTGAGCAGGATTCATATTAGCCTGGATTTTAAAAACAAAAGCAGAGAATTTTTCGTTCTCCGGTGACAATATTGTACCATCCTGCAGCATTCTTGGCTGTGGCATGGGAGACATTTCCAGGAATTTTTCCAGGAAGCTCTGTACGCCGAAGTTGGTCATAGCACTGCCGAAGAACATCGGAGTCAGCTCGCCGGTGTTAACCTTTTCTATGTCAAACTCATCGCCTGCCATGTCCAGCAACTCGATATCGTTGCACAGGTTTTCGTACAGCTCGTCACCCAGCAGCTCTCTGATTTTGGGATCATCTAAAGAACCGGTAGTGGATTTCAGCTTTTTGGCACCATGGCTGGTGTCATCCTCGAACAGTTCGATAGTGTTTTCCAGACGGTTATACACGCCTTTATAATGGCCGTCGATACCGATAGGCCAGTTAATCGGATATGCGCGGATGTTCAGCACCTTTTCCAGCTCGTCCATCAGGTCGAAGGGGTTACGGCCGTAGCGGTCCAGTTTGTTGACAAAGGTAAAGATAGGCAGACGACGGCGGTGGCAAACCCAGAACAGCTTCTTGGTCTGCGGCTCTACGCCCTTGGCAGCGTCAATCAGCATGACAGCGCTGTCGGCAGCCATCAATGTACGGTAGGTATCCTCGGAGAAGTCCTGGTGACCGGGGGTATCCAGAATGTTTACGCGGAAGCCGTCGTAATCAAATTGCAGTACGGAAGAGGTAACGGAAATACCACGCTGCTTTTCAATCTCCATCCAGTCGGATACAGCGTGCTTATTGCTTTTTCTAGCCTTTACGGAGCCTGCCAGGTGAATAGCTCCGCCGTAAAGCAGCAGCTTTTCGGTAAGGGTTGTTTTACCTGCGTCAGGGTGAGAAATAATAGCGAAGGTACGGCGTTTCTTAATTTTATCCATCAATTCTGTCATTATGTATATGCTCTCCTATTTCTTTAAATTTTTGGTAATCCTGGCAATTTCATCCTCATCGGAAACCAGCTCGTCTACTGCCGGATAATCGGCGTTCTGCTCCTCGTACAGCTTGTAGGCATCAAGAATCTGCATTTTGATGTAGTCGGGAACAGGGATTTCCGTCTGCAGCTCACCGCGCATGGTTACACGGAAGGCAACGTTCTCGTAGCGTTCACCGCTGTAGGTTTCGCAGGTGAAGGAGGTACGCATGAATTCATCCTTGAAGGTGCAGTCCTTCAGGATGTGCGCCTTGCGCTCCTTATCCCACGCTGCATAGATTTTATACAGCTCCTGCTGTGCCTCCACCGGCACGTCCTCGCCCAGGACAACGGTTTCTGTTTCATCTATCGGCGTACAGTCCATGTTGTTATAGACTGTGCCATCCTCCAGCTCCAGGTCAACTGTCAGCACATAATCAACCTCATGAAAGCTGGCTGTTTTAATCTGCCATTTCTGCTGCCAGCGGGCAATGCAGTCCGGGCAGATAAATTTGGTATCGCGAATGCTGTTATTCATGTAATTATCACGATAATACAATTTTTCTCCGGGCACAAAATGTTCGCCGCATTCGCTGCAGACGAATTCCAATGTACGAATCATCGGTCAAAACCTCCCAATATAATATGAAAAAGCCCTTACTTCGAATGCAAGGCGCGCTGCTATAACAGTAATCAGTAATGCCGTGGCTGTAGGGAAGCTGTGCTCCAGCACTGTAAGCCTTCGGCCTGATGTTTTGCAGCTTTTGCTGTCAATTACTGTTCGATTTGCTTTATTATGCCGTCAGCGGCAGTTGTATTCACCTCTGCTGCCCGACAGCTGCGCAAAATATATTTATACGTTCTATATTATAACATATCAGATTGTTTTTCCCTAATAATTTTTCTTAAAATGAGGGTTGTTTGGGACGTATCGCAGAGCGAATTGTATAAAATGCTTACTACTCACATTTTTATAGGATTTTTTGTGTTCTGAATCACACTTTTATGTAAATTTACGCAAATAAAAAGAACCAAAATCGGTTCTAAGTTTATAAGATTAGTTTTTTCCAAACTCTTATCGAGAGCATTATAATATTTTCCCGCGTGCCCCAACTTCCTTTTAAACATGAAAAAAGCCTTTACGATAAACGTAAAGGCTATAAGTCCGACATTGGTCGGAGCGGCGGGATTCGAACCCACGACCTCTTCCACCCCAAGGAAGCGCTCTACCAAGCTGAGCCACGCCCCGAATCACAAGCAGTATTATACATGTTTATTTGGATTTTGTCAACACTATTTTATAAATTATTTTAAACTTTTTTTACACCGTCTGTATCCAGGTCCAGAATATGGTAGCAGGCATGCTCATTATTGGCCGCAAACACGTCTACCATAGCCTTGGCAATGCGCTCACAGTCTGCCTCCGGCGAAGCATAGGCCATCACCGTAGAGCCTGCACCACTGATAATAGCGTTATAGGCGCCTGCTTCCTTGGCTGCCGCAAAAACATCGGGCAAGCCCGGAATCAGATGCGCACGGTACGGCTGATGCAGCTTGTCCTCCAGTGCCATGCCCAGATACTCATAATTGCCGCTCAGCAGCGCACCGACCAAAAGCGAAGCTCTGGAGGTATTATAAACTGCGTCCTTGTGCGGTACAATCTTGGGAATAGCCTGACGCGCAAGCGACGTTGGCAGCTTGCTGTCGGGAACAACGGCGATGAACTTCAACGGCTTGGCAGGCAGCAGACGCAGGGAATGTGCCTTCTCCTGCTCCATATAGCTGATGGTGAAGCCGCCGTACAACGCCGGTGCCACATTATCGGGATGGCCTTCGATTTCCGTCGCAATACCGAGAAGCTCATCCTTGGTATAATAGTCATCACACAAAGCGTTGGCTGCAAACAGACCGGCAACAATTGCACTGGAGCTGCTGCCCAGACCGCGGGACATGGGAATGCGGTTGAGCATCTTTACCTTCAGACCGATGCGCTGACCGCCTGTTACGGCGTTCCACACGCGCAGAAAGCTGGCGAAAGCCAAATTACGGCCAAACGGCTTCAGATAATCTGCGCCCTCGCCCTCTACCTCCAGCTGGAAGCCTTTTCTGTCGGTTATTTCATAGCTTACTTCGTTATACAAGTTGCAGGCCAGACCGAGAGTATCAAAGCCGGGGCCGCAGTTGGCTGAGGTTGCGGGAACCTGAATAAATACTTTTTTCATGCTGCCGCCTCTTTATGCCAAATGGCTGTCTTCTACACGAATCACACAGCTGATTGCTTCTACTACCGGCAGTACGCGCAAAATTTGCAGCGCCATCTGCAGATTAGCCTCCGAAACGCTGTGGGTAATTACAACAATCTCCGCCTTATTGCTCAGAACATCATTAGTCTGCACAACATTGCGCAGGCTCACGTTCTGTGCGCCGAAGGCTGCAGCGATGGCTGCCAGTGCGCCCGGTTTATCTGCTACCTGCAGACGGATATATGCCGGTGCGGACATCTTGTCAGGCGGGCAGAGGCGTTTTTCCTCAAAGCAGGTGCAGCTGATGCGTCCGGTGGACTTGCGCTGCATATTGCGGGCAATATCAATAATATCGCCGCAGACGGAGCTTGCAGTCGGCAGACGACCTGCACCGAGGCCCAGGAACATTGCCTCACCGATAGCATCACCGTTGACAAAAACTGCGTTGTAGACGCCGTTTACGCCTGCCAGCGGATGAGAAAGCGGAATCATCGTCGGGTTAACACGCAGGCTGACACCGTTTTCCGGATCGTTCTTGGCGATTGCCAGAAGCTTTACTGCGTAACCGAGATCGGTTGCATATTTGATATCGCAGGCTTCAATGCTTTCAATGCCTTCAACCTGTACATCGTCCAAATTGAAGCGTGTATTGAAGGCGATAGATGCCAGAATAGTAATTTTACGCGCAGCATCCAGGCCTCCGACATCGGCAGTAGGATCAGACTCTGCATATCCCTTTGCCTGCGCTTCCTTCAGCACCTCGTCATAATCAAGGTGTTCGTTAGCCATCTTAGACAGCATATAGTTGGTGGTGCCGTTCACAATACCCATGATAGAGGTAATCTGATTGGCTGCCATACTGGTTTTCAAAGGTCCGATGATAGGAATACCGCCGCAGACGCTGGCCTCAAACATAAAGTCGCAGTTATGCTCATGTGCCAGAGGGAACAGCTCGGAGCCGAATTTGGCCAGAACGTCCTTGTTGGCAGTAACAACATGCTTGCCGTTGGCAAAGGCTCTGGCGATAAATTCCTTGGCAGGATGCTCGCGGCCCAGCAGCTCAACGATAATATCAATATCCTTATCCTCAAGCACCTCATCGGCGTTGTCGGTAAAAATATACTTATCACCGTATTCCTGTTTCAGGCGGTCTACATGGCGGTCAAGCACCTTGGTGATTCTTACCGGCTTGCCTACCTCTTTGGCTATTTTTTCTGCATTTTTCTCTAAAACCTTCAGCACGCCGCCACCGACAGTGCCGGCGCCCAACAGACCAACATTTACAAAATCCTTCATTTAGTACCCCTCCAATACCTCAATCAGTAACCGGTTATACCTGACCTAAAACTTCCAGACGTTTTACGCCGTCAATCATGCGCAGCTTGTCCAGCAATGCCTCCAGATCTACCGTCAGATGCTTGGTTTCGATAGAAATAGTAGTATTCGCAACACCCTGCAGAGGAATGCCCTGGTTGATGGTCATGATGCTGCCGGAATCATCGGCAACAGTATTCAGAACCTTGGACAGCACGCCGGATTTATGCTCCAGCAGTAAGGATAAAGTGATGATTTTTTCCTTGCTTGCTTCGTAGAACGGGAATACGAAATCCTTATATTTGTAATAAGCACTGCGGCTCAGGCCCATTTTTTCAACTGCTTCGTTGATAGTTTTGATTTCGCCGCGTTTAAGGATTTCTTTAACCTTTATAGTTTTTTTAATTGCTTCAGGAAGAATTTCTTCGCGAACCAAATAGAATGTTGATTTTTCAGACATACTAGTGTCCCCTTTCTTCATACAAAGTTCTTTTAATATTATACCACTGTTCTCTTGAAAAGTACACTTGTTATTTTTGTAAATTTTGAACAAATTCAGTGTACAACACACGCATGCAAATATACAAAAAAGCTGCCGCAGGCAGGTTCCGTCACCGTAAGTAACAGAACAAGCCTGCAGCAGCTGCTGCGTAATTCTTAATTAAAATTAAGCGCGGGAAATGTAGTCACCGGTTCTGGTATCGATAGCCAGAACGTCGCCCTCGTTGATGAACAGAGGAACCTTAACAACATAGCCGGTATCCATGGTAGCATTCTTGCTGCCGCCGGTAGCGGTATCGCCTTTGATGCCGGGTTCGGTTTCAACTACGGTCAGTTCTACAGTGTTCGGCAGGTCAACGCCCAGTACACGGTTGTCATAAATCATGATTTTAACGTCCATGTTCTCTTTCAGGAAGTTCAGTGCGCTGCCCAGAGTTTCTTTGCTCAGCTCGGTTTGTTCGTAGGTTTCATTGTCCATGAATACATACATGCCGTCGGATTCATACAGATATTGCATTTCGCGACGGTCAATGTGAGCCTTCGGCAGACGCTCGCCTGCGTTGAAGGTACGCTCAACAACAGCACCGGTGCACAGGTTACGCATTTTTGCACGTACGAAAGCAGCACCCTTACCAGGTTTTACGTGTTGGAATTCAACAACCTGCCAAGCGTCGCCATCGATGGTAACAGTTACGTTGGTTTTAAATTCGTTTGTGGAAATCATTGGAAGCCCTCCTATAAATTTAAATATTAGACAATTTCAATAAGCTGCTTTTTGACACCGTTCAAGGCTCTCGCCCCATCCTCTGTCAAAACAACAGTATCTTCTATACGTACCCCGCCTTTACCGGGAATGTATATACCAGGTTCAATAGTGAAGATCATGCCTGTCTGCAGCACTGTAGCGCCACGCTTGTTGATCATCGGCATTTCGTGGATTTCCAGGCCTACACCGTGACCTGTTCCATGCACATAATAATCGCCGTAGCCGCAGGCGGTAATGCTGTCGCGCACAATAGCGTCCAGCTCTCTGCCGGTCATGCCTGCTTCGGCGGCCTTCAGGCCCTTGCGCTGTGCTTCTTCAACTATAGTATAAATTTCCTGCTGCCAGGAATTTGCCAGGCCCACTACCAGTGTACGCGTCATATCGGAATGATATCCCTTATAGACAGCGCCGAAGTCAAAGGTAATAAAATCACCGACCTCGATAACCTTGTCGGATGCCATGCCATGCGGCAAAGCACTGCGTACGCCGGAGGCTACAATCGTATCGAAGGAAGCCTTTTCACTTCCCAAGGCACGCATATAGTATTCCAGACGGGCTGCCAGACTGCGCTCGGTACAGCCGGGCTTGATATCCTCCAGCAGATGGATAAAGGCTTCGTCAGCAATGCTGGCAGCCTTCAGCAGCATGTCCAGCTCTTTCTTATCCTTAATCATACGGATATCGCTGAAATCAATGCTCTGCATATAGGTTTCACCCAAAAGCTCGTGCAGCACAGTATAATCATCATAGCTGTAATATGCTCCGTCAAAGCCTACTACCTGCGCTTGGGCATTCTTTGCCAAATCTGCGGCGGCAGCCCAGATGCTGTGCGCACCTGTCGGAGTATACTCCAACACCTTGAAGAACTTCATTTCGTTTCTGGCCTGCTCTGTATAACGGCCATCCGTAATCAGCACGCCCTGTTGTCTGTCCAGATACAGCAGACTGGAATCTCCTGTAAAGCCGGTCAGATAACGGATTGTGGTAACATCCTTAACAATGACACTGTCTACCTGCAGCTTGGCCATATGCTCCAAAACTCTATTGATACGCGTCATGATATTACCCTCTTTCCATAAAACTAGTGACAGCTATGAATCACCTAAATATTTTACCACTCATTGGCAAAACTTTCAACTATTATCTTTGCTAAGGCACTTTTTTTGTTAACTTTGTAGCATAACCAGCAAAAAAGCAGGCCGTAAGCAGCGCCTTGCAGCGTTGTCGGCCTGCCTTTTCCAAGACATACGTTAAAAATTATTTACATTCTGCAGCAGCAATGCCTTCTGCGGTTTTGATGTTCTTGCGTACATCGTCGCAGCATTTGTGGAAGTTTGCCAGCTCATCAGCAGTCAGAGGCAGCTCCAGCACACGCTCTGCGCCGTTTTTGCCCAACAGTACGGGAACGCCTACAAAGACATCCTTTTCGCCGTATTCGCCGTCAAGCAGCATGGAAGCAGGCATAATGCGTTGCTCGTCGTTGAAAATGCAGCGTACCATACGTGCTGCGGTAGAGCAGATGCCGTATTCGGTGCAGTGCTTGCCGCTGTAGGTTACCCAGCCGCCGCCGATAGCGCGTTTTTGCAGCTCCGGTTTGTCAAAAGCAAATTTAGGATCCTCGTGCTCCAGAGAGCTTAAAGGAATGCCGTTGAAGTTTACGCAGGACCAGGCAGCCATTTGGGAAGCGCCGTGCTCGCCAATCATATAAGCGCTGATGGATTGCGGAGAAACGCCGGTCTGCAGAGATAAAGCAGATACCAGACGAGAGGTATCCAGACCGGTACCGGTGCCGATTACATGTCCTTTCGGCAAACCGCTTTCGCGATAAAGGATGTTGGTGATAACATCGCAGGGATTGGTGATGTTAACAATGAAGCCGTTGAAGCCGCTGGCCATAACCTTGTGGATATAACCTTTAACCTGTGCTGCGGTAAAGGTAAGTTCATCTAAACGGTCACCGCTGGCAACCAGATTGATATCGCCGATGCAGTTGACGATAGCGTCGCAGTCACCCAAGTCAGCATAGGTACCGCCGTTAATTTTTACATCATGCGGGCAATACAAAATTGCGTCGCGCAGGTCCTGTACCTCGGCAGCCAGCTTGGATTCTTTCGGGTCTACCAGCACCAGCTCGGCAGCAATGCCTTGAATAGCCAGGCTGTAACCTACATGTGCGCCAACGTGACCTAAACCGATAATACCAACTTTTCTTGTTTTCATAATTAAGTTCCCCCCAAATTTTTCTTTTTTTCTTTATTTATCCAAAATAGGCAGCGTAGCAGACGCATGACCCATAATGGTAATATTGTAATCCTTTTTGCCCTGCTCTGCAAGCTTTTCCTGAGCCATATCCCAGGCCTCCTGCAAGGATGCACAGGGAATATGACCTGTCTTGCGGACAAAATCGAAGTTTTCCGGGCGTGTTACCAGATAAGCCGTTACATCGTTGACAATGCAGCGCGCCTTGAAGGCAACAAAGGCCGGAATAGTGAAATTAGCACGGATATCCTTTTCAAACTGCTCCATATCGTTACGGCTGAAGCAGTCCGTAAAAATAGCAGGCTCCTTAATATCCGGGCAGTCCAAAGTGAAAATCATGATGCCGCCGTGCTTAACCGCAAACTGTGCGTTCATATGGCACTTGGTAGCCTGATACAGGTTCATATCCTTGGGATAGCCGCCTGCGGAAGCAATTACTACATCAGCCAGCTGCTTGATGTGTACGCCTGCCATAGCCAGTAAATCCTTGCAGCCCTTCTGCCATGCCTCGTACCAGTGACCGGCAACAACCTCGCTGATTTCTCCGTCCGGAGTAAACACAGTGTTCACCAGAAAATCTGGATTCAGCAGCTTGCAGGATTCATACATATCCTGATGAATTGGATTGCCCTCCAGCAGACTTGCGTCACAGGCCTTGTTGCAGCCTGCGCCTTCTACCGGGGACATAGTCATGCAATGGTTCTTCATGATGCTTTCGTACGCTGCTACGCCCGGCATAACAGCCTTGCGTCCGCCGCCGAAGCCGGCAAAGGGATGCAGCGTTACGGCACCGGTCAGAATTACTCTGTCGGCATTGGCAACATATTTGCTGATAGCAACATCGTTGCCGAAGGAGGTTTGGCCAAGCAGTACCATATCCTCGCTCTTGCGGGAGTCATGCTGAACAATTTTCAGACGGCGCACCATCTCTTCGCCGCAAACGGTGATATCCTCTTCATGCGTATGACCGCGGTGGGTACCGGTAGCAACAATAACAGTGATGTCCTCGTCCTTTACGCCCACACTGTTCAGCTCGGCCACAATAACCGGCAGAAATTCGGACGTGCCGCACAGACGGGTGATATCGCTGATGACAATGGTTACAGTTTCGCCTGCATGCACAATTTCTCGAAGCGGCTTAGTACCAATCGGGTTACGGATTGCTTCGGTAGTAGCGGCAACAACGTCCTCGCAGACGCTGGATTCATTGCCGTGAATATCATATATAACGCGCTCCTCGGGGAGCAGTACCTCTTCCTGTCGTTTGCCTATAGGCAGAAAGTATTTTTTCATCGATATCCCTCCATTTGAAAAAACTAACTCTATTATACATGAAATCAGCTAAATATACAAGCTGACAGTAAAACTGTAAAGAAAATTCAGCCTTTGTCTAAAATTGTGTTATAATACTACTATATGAAAGCGAGGTTCCCATTATGAAGAAAACTCTTATCGCCTATTTCACACGCACAGGCATTACCAAAAAGCTGGCCGAGGACACCGCCAAGCAAACCGGCGCCAATCTTTTTGCTATTGAGCCGGTAAAAGAATATTCCTCCTCTTATCTTATCTGCGTAGGCCAGGCCAAACTGGAAAACCTGCAGAACGCACGTCCTGCGATGAAGGCTAAGCCGCAGAACCTGCAGGATTATGACACCATTGTGGTGATGTTCCCTATCTGGTGGTTCACCTGCCCCAATATCATTCTTACCTTCCTGGAGGAAAACGACCTGAGCGGCAAAACAGTTATCCCTGTCTGCACCTACGGCAGCAGCGGTAAGGGCAGCAGCGAAAAGGCTATGACGGCAGTTTGCAAAAACGCAACATTCAAGCCCTGCATCGAAGCAACCGGCCTCAAAGACAAGGCTGTTGCAGCTATTGCCGCAGCTATAAAAGAAGCATAAAAAGAATCATAAGCGTAAAATTAAGGCTTCCGCAGTTTGGCAACACCTTACTGCAGAAGCCTTTTGCTTTATAATTTTTCAGGATATATTATGGTACGTTGCGTAAGATTTGTCAGCACGTTAATAGCATTAGCCAGCGCGCTGTGCTCAAAGTGCATATCGCGGTCATGCAGACGCGGCTCCAGGTCACAGCCAATGCCAAGGCTGGCCGTTTTCAGCTGCGGACGCTCCTGCTTGAAGAAGTTGAAGTCCTCGCCTACGGTGATATTGGCAGCGGGAATCAGTCCCCCCGCTCCCAGCTCTGCGGAAATTACCTCCTGCGTCAGCGCCAACAGTGACGGGTCAGCCTCCGCCGCCGGGCAGGTGCCAACAATATGACAGTCCGCCTCCGCGCCATACACCTTCGCCGTATTTACGACGATCTCCTCTACCTTGCGGCGCAGCTCCAGCATCTCTGCGTTCGACGTACTGCGCAGGTCAAAGCCAATGCTTACCTTGTCGCAGATAGCGTTGAGCGAGCCTGCACCGCCCATGAAGCGGGTAGTTTTGATACTGCCGCCCAAAAGCGGATTGCTGTGCAGTGCGTTGATGGCATTGACGATAGCGGCACCGGCATCAATAGCGTTCACACCCAGATGCGGCTGGGAGCCATGCGCTGCCAACCCACGGATTTCGCCCTCCATCAGGGTGCAGGCCGTCCAGTTAATCTGGGCGATAATCTGACCGCTGCGTGCCATATCCTTAGGCATTACATGATAGCCTAAAGCGTACTGCACATCATCCAGTGCACCTGCCTCCAGCATTGCCAATGCGCCTCTGCCGATTTCCTCCGCAGGCTGGCAAAGAATCTTCACGCGGCCGCAGGCAAGTCCTTGCTCTTGCAGCAGCTTTGCTACGCCCAAAGCGATAGTCATATGCGCATCATGACCGCAGGCGTGAATAGGCTCCAGTGAGCCATCCTCGTTTTTAAACAGCAGGCAATCCATATCGGTGCGCACTGCTACCGTAGGTCCTGGTTTACCGCTGTCCAGCACAGCGGTAAGTGCGGTAGTATTGCCGACGTTTTCTGTTACGTCGTAACCAAGCTTACGCAAAAAATCTGCCAGAAAAGCTGCTGTCTTAACTTCCTTGAAGGCAGGCTCCGCCAGAGCATGCAGCTTGGGCCATACCTCATTAATATGTGCTTGAATATCCATAATTAAAACCACCTTTGCATAGACAAAAGGCCAACGGCAAAGCTCCCGCAGGAGTTTGCGCGTTGACCATGAGCTCATTATTTATTATCCCAGCCTAAGTATACAGAACCGGGGAATTTCTTCTCGATGAATTCTGCATTTTCCTTAGATTGATATGCTTCCTGGAAAATCTTCAGTCGCGGATCGTTCAGGTCTTTTTCCTGTACGGCAACAATGTTTACATACAGAGAATCCTTTGTTTCGCGCAGGATAGGATCCTTGGCGGGGTCCAGGCCGGCGCTGATTGCGTAGGTAGTGTTGATTGCTGCGCAGGTCAGGTCATCCAGACTGCGTGGAATTGCTGCAGCCTCCAGCTCGACAATTTCGAAATGATGCGGATTTTCGGTGATATCCTTAACGCTGGTGGTAACATCCTTCGGGTCTTTAACCTTAATCAGGTTGTTGGCAGCGAGCAGCAGAATGGCACGGCCGCCGTTGGTCGGATCGTTAGGAATACCGATTTTCGCACCGTCGGGAATGGTATCGCCGGGTTTCAATTTTTTAGAATAGATGTTAATCGGGAACAAAGCAGTGTTGAAGGCCTTAGCCAGCTTGAAGGAAGGCTCCTTCTTCATGGTTGCCTTCAGGAAGGGCTCGTGCTGGAAGCAGTTAGCCCAGATTTCACCGGAAGCCAGAGCGGAGTTAGGAGTTACGAAATCGCTGAACTCTTTAACCTCAATCTTCAGGCCTTTTTTCTCGGCAATCTTCTTTACGTTATCCATAATAATAGCATGAGGACCGGGGTTTACGCCTACGATAACGGGCTTATTCATATCTACCTTGCCGTCATCCTTAGAACCGCCGCAGCCTGCAGCTACGATAGCAAACATTGTCAGCACGCCCACAAGAGCGTATTTTAAAAACTTATTCATTATACATTAACCTCCCCAGCAGTTTACTAGACTGCTAAAACAAAATACGTTGTTATTATATTCTTTTGCAGGAGTATAGTCAAGCAGGAAAAATGTATACTATTTTACACTTTTTAAAAGTTTTGCAATGCAAAAAAGGCTACCACAATTGCTTGTAATAGCCTTAAATGTTCAGTTGCAGTCCAAACTAAACGGATTATTTAATTTGAGACATAACCTCTGCAGCAAAGTCCTCTTGTTTCTTTTCGATGCCTTCACCCAGTTGGAAACGGGAGAATGCCAGAACTTCAGCGCCTGCAGCTTTTACCAGCTTGCCAACGGTTTGGTCCGGATCTTTAACGAACTCTTGGTCAACCAGGCATACTTCTTTGTAGTATTTGTTGATACGGCCCATAACCATCTTCTCGATGATTTTTTCTGGTTTGCCTTCGTTTTTAGCTTGCTCGGACAGAACCTCTTTCTCGTGTTCCAGCTCAGCAGCCGGTACTTGAGAGCGTTCCAGGTAGCTCGGGTTAGCAGCAGCAACATGCATTGCAACGTCTTTACCCAGTTCAGCATTGCCGCCTTTTAATTCAACAATAACGCCGATTTTGCCGCCGCCATGGATGTAAGCAGCAACAACGCCTTCCGGAGCTTCGTACAGAGCGAAACGACGAACGGAAATCTTTTCGCCAATCTTAGCAACGCTAGCGGTTACCAGAGCTTCAACGGTTTGGCCGTCCAGCTCGGAAGCCAGCAGAGCTTCTACGTCAGCCGGTTTGGTAGCTACGATATGAGCAGCAATTTTTTCAACGAGTGCTTTGAAGCCGTCGGTTTTAGCAACAAAGTCGGTTTCGCAGTTAACTTCTACGATTGCACCGATTTTGCCGTCAGCGCTTACGAAAGAGCCAACAACGCCTTCAGCAGCGATGCGGCCGGCTTTTTTAGCAGCAGCAGCCAGACCTTTTTCACGCAGGAAGTCGATTGCTTTGTCCATATCGCCTTCTACAGCGGTCAGTGCTTTTTTGCAGTCCATCATGCCAGCGCCAGTACGCTCGCGCAGTTCTTTAACTAATGCAGCAGTAATTTGAGCCATCAGTTATTCCTCCTCAAAATGTAATATATTAACGTTAGGATTATTCAGCTTCTTCGGTTGCCGGAGCTTCTTCAGCAGCAGCTTCTTCGGTTTGCATACCTTGACGGCCTTCCAGAACAGCGTCAGCCATTTTAGCAGTCAGCAGTTTTACAGCGCTGATAGCGTCATCGTTTGCAGGAATTACATGATCGATTTCGTCCGGATCGCAGTTGGTGTCAACGGTTGCAACGATAGGAATGTTCAGTTTGTGAGCTTCCAGAACAGCGATGTGCTCTTTGCGGGGGTCAACGATGAACATAGCGCCCGGCAGTTTTTTCATGTCTTTGATACCGCCCAAGTATTTGGTCAGTTTTTCCATTTCATGTTTCAGGCCGATAACTTCTTTCTTCGGCAGCAGGTCGAAGGTGCCGTCAGCTTCCATAGCTTCCAGTTTGCGCAGACGTGCAATACGGGTTTGAATGGTTTTGAAGTTGGTCAGCATGCCGCCCAGCCAACGCTCGTTAACGAAGAACATGTTGCAGCGGGTAGCTTCTTCTTTCATAGCTTCTTGAGCTTGTTTTTTGGTACCAACGAACAGAATGTTTTCGCCTGCAGCAGCAACCTCACGGATGAAGTTGTAAGCTTCGTCAACCTTTTTTACGGTTTTTTGCAGGTCGATGATGTAGATACCGTTACGCTCGGTGAAGATGTACGGAGCCATTTTAGGGTTCCAACGACGGGTTTGGTGACCAAAGTGTACACCAGCTTCAAGTAATTGTTTCATAGAGATAATAGCCATTTTTTGTTTCCTCCTGTTTTTTCCTCCGCAGGAATGGGTTATAATTCTTCTCTACGCGGCAAAACGTAGCAACAGATGAATTTTCCTGCGTGTGTTATTTTTACACCAAAATATTTTACCATAAATTCCGCAAGCAGGCAAGAGATTTTTACTGCTTGCGGAGAGTAAATGTTAAATTTTTTACATTATATAGCTGTGCTTACAAAATATATCCCAGATACGCCGCATAGCACACCAGCATCAGCGCACCTGCCCAGCGCTGCAGGCGCTGAGTACGCAGCACGCACAGCCACAGAAGCACTGCCGCACCAAGCGCTACATAGGTATCAAAGTTGAAGGCAGATGCGAAGGAAATGTCGATAATCAGTGCCGACAAGCCTACTACGAAAAGAATATTGAAAATGTTGCTGCCGACGATATTACCGATGGCAATATCCGCATTGCCGCGGCGTGCCGCCGCTACAGAGGTGAACAGCTCCGGCAGCGAGGTGCCCAAAGCCACAATCGTCAGACCGATAAAGCGCTCGCTGAGTCCTGCATAGGTAGCAATAGAGGTTGCTGCGCCTACGGTTACATTACTGCCCGCAATAATCAGCGCCAAGCCGCCAACTGCACCCAACAGGCAGCGTCCCAACGGCAGGCCGGGCTCCTCCAGATCACTGTCGACATTGCTTTTCATCGCCATGGTATACAGATACATCATATATGCGGCAAACGCTACCATGAGCACGCCGCCGTCCGCCAGACTGATGCTGCCGTCGCGGCCCTGATAAAACAGCAGTGCGGTAACACCGATCATGAAAGGGATTTCGATGCGTACGGTAGAACGCGCTACCGCAATCGGCACAATAGAAGCCGCAAGGCCTAAAATAACAAGTATGTTAAGAATATTACTGCCTACGATATTACCGATAGTAATATCAGCATTACCCTTAACTGCAGCAGCGATACTTACCGCTGCCTCCGGCGCACTGGTACCCATCGCAACGATTGTCAGGCCGATTACCAGCTGCGGAATGCCAAAGCGCATGGCAATACCTGCTGCGCCCTCTACAAACCAATCCGCACCCTTACCGAGCATCACAAAGCCTAAAGCCAATAAAACAAACTGTAAAGCTATTTCCATTTTCTTCCTCCTTGATTTGCAGCCGTCCCTAAAAACAAAAAAGCGAGACATTGCTGCAATAAAATTACAACAAAGTCTCGCTACTTAGTCACAAAGCCGGATTGCCAAAGCAATCGTACTGACGACAGAGTGAACACGCCATGCGTGCAAGCTACTCCCTTTATATGCTTAGTTTAGCTAAACGCAGGGAGTTTGTCAAGTAAAATTTAACTTCTTTTGAACAGCTTGCCGAAAAGTGGCGAAAGCAGTGATAAAAGAGCTGCCACCAGGAAGAACAGGCACAGCGGACGCTGGAAGAAAATACTGAAGCTGCCGTCACTCATAATCAGCGAGCCGACAAAGTTCTGCTCTGCCATACCGCCGAGGATAATGCCGATGATAATCGCCGACATGGAGAAGCCCAGCTTATTCATAAAATAACCCAGAAAACCGCTTGCCACCATCAGATAAACATCGTTCAGCGAGTTATTGTAGGAATAAGTGCCCACGAAGGTCATCATCACGATAATCGGCAGCAGAATGTGTACAGGCACGTTAACGACCTTCATAAAAAGTCTGATTAACGAAAAGCCCATGATACCCATAATCACGTTAGCTAAAAGCAGACCGATGAAGATAGCGTAAACATCAGGTGCCTTCTCCACAAAAAGCAAGGGACCTGGCTGCAGACCCTGAACCATCAGCGCACCCATCATGATTGCCGTTGCGCCGTCGCCGGGAATACCCAGCGTCAGCACGGGGATGAAGGCACCGCCGGAAACAGCGTTGTTGCCTGCCTCGGAGGCTACAATTCCCTCGGGCTCACCGTTGCCGAAGTTCTTGCTGTGCTTAGACCAGCGCTTCGCCTGATCATAAGAAACAAAGGAAGCAATATCGCCGCCAGTACCGGGCACGCAGCCAATGAAGGTACCGATGAAGGAGGAACGCAAAAGTGTGCTGAACACTCTCTTGATATCGTCAAACGAAGGCAGCAGACGGTCAAGCATCATATGCTGCTCCTTGCGTTCATTGTGGTAATAATCCTCGATACTGCTCAACACCTGCGCAAAGGCGAACACACCGATCAGCACAGGGATAAAGGATACACCGCCCATAAAATAGTTGGTATCCAGGGTAAAGCGGATTGCGCCGCTCATACCGTCAATGCCGACTGTTGCCAGGAACAGACCGATAAGACCGCCCATAATACCCTTGATAACACTGCCGGAGGAAACACTCGTAATAATGCTGAGGCCGAAAATAGCCAAAGCAAAATATTCCGGCTTGGAAAACTGCAGCGCAACCTTCGCCAGCTGCGGTGCCAGCAAAATCAAGCAGATGGTACTGAAAATACCGCCGAAGGTGCTGGCCAAAGTGGAAAGACCGAGAGCACGTCCGGGCTGCCCCAGCTTCGTCGCCATCGGATAGCCGTCCAGAGTAGTCGCTACGGAAGCAGGCGTACCCGGAGTTTTCAACAGAATTGCCGAAATGCTGCCGCCGTAAATCGCACCGCAGTAAATGCCCAGCAGCATCAGAATGCCGCCGATACCGTGGAAGGTAAAGGCCAGCGGAAACAGCAGCGCCAGGCCCATGTTAACGCTCAGGCCCGGCATGCAGCCGAAGGCAATGCCCACCAGCACGCCGAAGAAAAGTCCCAGCAGATTCATGGGGACGAAAATCATATTTAATGCGCTCATTATATCAACCATCAGTATGACCCCCTACTCCATGAATATAGATTGCGGCATCTGCGTATGCAGCAGCATGCCGAAAACAAGATAAATAAACAGCAGACTAAGCACCGTTGTCAGGCCGATTACCTTATAATTGCGATAATCCATAAGACGCATAACAGCCGGAATCATAAGTGCCGCTGCCGGATAAAAGCCGAGAATGCTGATGAGCACGCAGAATACAACAACAAGTCCCATCATTAAATAAACGCGCTTGTTGCCTGTCGAAGAAAGCTGCACCTTCACGCCATGTAAATCAGTTTTATTGACAAAGGTATAAAGCAGCAGCAAAACCGAAACAGCGCCCAGCACCGCTCCCAGCGTAAAAGGCCAGAAGCCGGGACCGGGGCCGTTCTCCGTAAACTCAAGCGGAAAAGCTGCCGCAGCCTGCATAATCAGACCGCCGATAACCGCTCCCAGCACGCCCACTATATAATTACATACTGCCATGTTATTCATATAAATCATCCTTAAACCACTCCGCCATCAAAATTGATGTCAATTCGATGCCAGACTAAATTGAGTAACTGAAATTTTATTGCATCAGTAAGAGCAACATAAATTGAGTAACCGAAATCTTATTGCAAAGCTAAGAGCAAGCTACATTGAGTAACCTAAATCTTATTGCAAAGCTAAGAGCAAACTACATTGAGTAATTAAAATCTTATTGCAAAGTTAAGAGCAATCTAAATTGAGTAATTAACATATCCCAAAGCACATTTGCAATTTTAGTCAATAAAGGTATGGAACAACAGAAACGAGGGTACGTAACAACAGGTTACTATCTGTCAAATTTTACCGAAGTTTCGTCTTTGTTCCACCTGAAATTGACGTTATGCCCTTTGGGCATAGGAAAATTGCGCATCGCGACGGGAATGTTAATTACGAATCACTAACATTGCTTTAAAATTACGCCTCTTTAGGCCCAACACGCTTAGCCGCCGCCATAATCGCCAGACGACCATGCTCAAAAGTCAAACCGCCCTGGAAGAAAACATTAAACGGCTCACGGCACGGACCATCGGCACTCAGCTCAATAGAAGCGCCCTGTACAAAAGTACCCGCAGCCATAATAATCTCATCCTGATAACCCGGCAACGGACTCGGAACCGGCTCAACATGCGCATCAACAGGAGAATTGCCCTGAATAGCAACACAGAAATCGCACAAACGCTGCTTGCTCTCCAAGGTAATAGCCTGAATAATATCACTGCGGCGTTCCTCCGGCAGCGGCTTAACAGCATAGCCAAGGCCTTTGAAAACAGCAGCCGCAAAAATTGCAGTCTTAACAGCCTGCACCACGATATGCGGAGCAAGGAAAAGTCCCTGATAGAACTCGCGAGCAGTGTCACCCAAGGTTGCACCCATCTCGCCGCCCAGACCAGGAGCGGTCAGACGGTAGGAAGCGTTCTCTACCAAATCCGCACGGCCGACAATATAACCGCCGGTCGGTGCCAGGCCGCCACCAAGGTTTTTAATCAGAGAACCGGCCATCAAATCAGCGCCAACCTCGGTAGGCTCCTGCTTTTCAATAAACTCGCCGTAGCAGTTATCAACAAAGCAGATAACATTCGGGTTAGCTTCCTTCGCAGCACTGCAGATACGGCCGATTTCCGCAACATCAATAGTCTTACGTTCGCTGCTGTAGCCGCAGGAGCGTTGAATGTGAATCATCGTAGTCTTGGAGGTAACAGCCTTCTTAACAGTCTCCAGATCAACGTGATCACCGGTCATGGGGATTTCCTTATAGGTTACGCCCAAGTCAACCAAAGAGCCTGGAGTTTTAACCGGAGAGCCGATAATAGTCTGCATAGTGTCATAAGGAGCACCAGTTACGGCAATCAGCTCATCGCCTGCGCGCAGGTTGCCCAGCAGAGCAACTGCCAGCGCATGTGTACCGCTGACGAACTGAGAACGCACCAATGCTGCCTCAGTCTTGAACAGCTCGGCATAAATCAGATCCAGAGTATCACGGCCCACATCACTGTAGCCGTAGCCTGTAGTAGGCTTCAAGTAGTAGTCGGAAACCATGTTATTACGGAAGGCCGCAATAACCTTTTCAGTATTGTACAAAGCTGCTGCTTCCAGCTCTGCGGTATGTTTAGCAACCTCAGCTAAGGCTGCCTGCTCTAATGCATTGTAATCAACCAAAATTCTCACCTGATATTTTTATATTTTTTAGCATTGCGCCAATTCATCCTAAGCCTTGGCATCTGCAGCAAGATACTTGGCAAACTGCTGCACCTGCTCCGCGTCCAGACGCACCTTCAGCAGTGTGCCCTCCGCCAGATATTCCTGCTCCAGCACCGTACCTGCATCATGCAAGCGTCCTACCGCAGCGGAATCGCTGTAAGGCACGAGGAAGCTCTCCTCTACCGCCTTCAGCTTCAGGTTTTCTGCAATCAGCGCCAGCAGACCGTCAAGATTATAACGTGCCTTAGCGGAAATACAGATGCTGTTTTCTTCCTTGGCCAAACGCTCTGCCAGACCGGAATCCGGCGGCAGCTTATCAATTTTATTATAAACCGTGATAATCGTTTTATCCTTGGCACCCAGCTCATCCAGCACCTGATAAACTGCTGCAGCCTGCTCCTTATACAGCTCATGGCTGACATCAATAACATGCAGCAGCACGTCGGACTGCACAACCTCCTCCAGCGTAGACTGGAAGGCTGCAACAAGCTGATGCGGCAAGCGTTGGATAAAGCCGACAGTATCTGTCAAAATAGCCTGCTGCTTATTCGGCAGATCTAACTGGCGCGTAGTCGGGTCCAGCGTTGCGAAAAGCTGGTCCTGCGCGTAGATATCCGAATTAGTCAGCGTATTCAAAAGCGTAGATTTGCCGGCGTTGGTGTAGCCCACAAGGCTTACCGTAGGCACACTAGCCTTCGCACGTCCGGCCCTGTGCAGAGTGCGCACACTCTTAACCTTGCCGATGCATTCCTTAATATAGGCAATGCGGTCACGGATGCGACGGCGGTCAACCTCCAGCTTAGTTTCGCCGGGACCGCGGGTACCGATGCCGCCGCCAAGACGCGACAGCGCCAGGCCCTTGCCCATAATACGCGGCAGCGTATATTGCAGCTGCGCCAGCTCAACCTGCAGCTTACCTTCATTAGTATGCGCACGCTGAGCAAAAATATCGAGGATGAGCGCCGTGCGGTCAAGCACACGCACACCCATTGACTGCTCGATATTACGCTGCTGTGCCGGCGACAGCTCATCATCAAAAATGCACAGGTCTACGTTCTCCTGCTGCACATAAAGCGCCAGCTCCTGCACCTTGCCGCGGCCGATAAAGAACGCCGGGTCCGGCTTGGGGCGCTTCTGCAGGAAGCGTGCCACAACCTCCGCACCGGCAGTATCTGCCAGCTGCTTCAGCTCCTCCAAGGAATCCTCGGCCGTCCAGCCGCTGCTGTTGGGGGCACCGTATTCCATGCCTACGATAATCGCCCGCTCTGTTCCCTGCGCCAGACTGGCACTGCCCGTCTGCTTGTCAAGGATGCGCTCCACCATCGCCGCCAGATTCGGGAAGAACACTCCCTCCGCCTCCTGCAGCGTCAGCGGTCCGTAGCATTCCACCTGATATTGCTCGTTATCGTCAATACCGGTAATCATGCCGAAGCTCATCTGCGACTGGCTGATATCAGGCGAAGTAACGCCGACAGCAATCATCGCATCAAAGCGGTTATTCTTCAGCGCGGAAATATCCACACCGCTCAGCAGCGGATTGCCGTTGGGATGGGTATGCACGCAGCGCACACCGCTCAAACGGCTGGCACCGCGTCTGCCCTCAACCGGAGGCAGCTCCACACTCTGATCATTGCCCACCGATACGGCAAGCACCTGACCGTTGCGCGCAACGTAAACGCTCACCTCGCGGTTAATAAAATCAGTAACATCCGCCATACGCAAAGCCAGCTCGCTTGTCAGCAGCTGACCGCCCTCCAGACGGATATCATAAAAGGTTTTTAATTCTTCAATAACGGAATTACGGATACCCTTCAGGTTGCCGTAAATTTCATTAGCCATGGGTATTCACCTCCAATTGGGGGTAGTTTCACAAATTGCTAATCGACCGGCTCCTCATAGAAAAGCTATCTTTAAGGAAAGGCTTTCTTTGATTGGCTCCCCTCGGGGGGAGCTGGCGCCCGTCAGGGCGACTGAGAGGGGTTTACACTCTCTGTACTTTTCCCCCTCTCCGTCATCGCTACGCGATGCCACCTCTCCCCAAGGAGAGGCTTGTTGTCTTCTTGCTTCGCAGGCTCAAGCCATGATGACGCCGATGACGCATTATACTCGGTCGCCCTTGTTATTATCTTCTTGCCTTCGCAGGCTCAATATTAACCTTATAACCCTTGATAAAGTTCTTGTTCATCGCACCGATAACCTTTTCGGCTACATCCTCCGGTACTTCAACAAAGGTAAACTTATCATAAATATTGATCAGGCCGATATCACGTGCCGGAATGTCTGCCTCTATAGCAATGGTGCTGACAATATCCTTAACCATAATCTTCTGGCTGCGGCCAATGTTGATGAACAGGCGCACCATGCCCGGACGGCCGCCGGTATTGCGCAGGTCCTTGGAGAGGATATCCTCCTGCGGAGCCTCCAGAGCCTTAATGCCTTCCTGCATCAGCTTCAGAGCTGCGGCAGCAACCTCTTCGGCGCTGTAATCATCCAGCAGGCTTTCGGCAATCGGCATATAGTCATGGTATGCATTCAGCTCCAGCACAGTCTGCATCTTGCTGATAATCTGGTCGCGCTGACGCTCGATAACGTTAGCAGCGGTCGGCAGCTGACGGCGTTGGATTTTAGTCTTGACGGTACGCTCAATCAGCTTCAGCTGGCGGAACTCACGCGGAGTAATGAAGGTCATAGCTACGCCGGTGTTGCCTGCACGACCGGTACGGCCGATGCGGTGAACGTAGCTTTCCGGATCCTGCGGAATATCAAAGTTGATAACGTGGGTGATGTTGTCAACGTCGATACCGCGGGCAGCAACGTCGGTAGCAATAAGCACATCAACAGCGCCCTCGCGGAATTTCTTCATTACGCGGTCACGCTGGTTCTGGCTCAGGTCACCATGCAGGCCCTCAGCCATGTAGCCACGGCTGGAAAGTGCGATAGACAGGTCGTCAACACCTTTTTTGGTGCGGCAGAAGATAATCAGCTTGCCGTCGATTTCTGCGTCCAGCAGGCGGCACAGGCCTTCAATCTTATCCTTGGTTTCGAAATAGTATTGCTCAATCAGAGGAACAGTCAGCTCTTCCTTGGAAATGGTTACATTCTTCGGCGCCTTCATGTACTTCTTGGTCAGGCTCAGAATCGGACGGGGCATAGTTGCGGAGAACAGCAGAGTCTGGCGTTCAACCGGCAGGCTGCGCATAATTTCTTCGATATCATCAACAAAGCCCATATCCAGCATTTCGTCAGCCTCGTCCAGTACGAGGAATTTGATATGGTCCAGATGGATAGTACCGCGGTTGATATGGTCAATCAGACGGCCCGGAGTACCGATAACAATCTGCACATTGTTGCGCAGCGCACGGATCTGGCGTTCAATCGGCTGGCCGCCGTAAACAGGCAGTGCACGCACGCGGCGGGTACGGCCGATTTTGCCAACCTCTTCCGCAACCTGAATAGCCAGCTCACGGGTCGGAGTCATAATCAGCGCCTGAATATGCTTGAAGTCGGTAATTGCCTGCACCAGAGGAATACCGAAAGCAGCGGTTTTGCCGGTACCGGTCTGTGCCTGGCCGATAACGTCGTTACCTTCGAGCACCAGGGGAATAGTAGCGGCCTGAATCGGAGAAGGCTCTTCGAAGCCCATGTCAGTCAGGGCGGTTACAATTTTTTTGTCCAGCTCTAAGCTGCCGAACATCTCTTTTTGAATGGTCATTAATTTTTATCCTCCATATTGTTTTTTTCTTCTAATAATTTATCAATAGCCATGGAAATAGCTGTCTGAGCTATTCTCAGCTTATTTTCTGTTCTTGTCGACATAAAACGGTGCTCCTGGCAATAAACCACATTATCGGTAGCAACGGCAATATACACAAGGCCTACCGGCTTACCCTCGCTGGCTCCCGGTCCGGCGTTGCCCGTAATGCTCACACCGTAATCGCTGCCCAGCTGCTTGCGCACGCCCAGCGCCATTTCGCAGGCGGTTTCGCGGCTGACAGCTCCGTATTTGGCCAGCGTATCTGCCTGTACATTGAGCAGCTTCTGCTTGGCCATGTTAGTGTAGCTGACGATGCTTCCCAGCAGATACTCACTGCTGCCCGGCACATCCGTAACCAGGCTGCTGGCAAGACCGCCGCTGCAGGATTCCGCAAAGGCAATAGTTTTGCCCTGCTTCAGCAGCTCCTGCCCTAAGCAGGCCGCCAGAGTGGCATCATCCACACCGTATATATAATTATCAACGCTCTTGCGTACCTTGGCTTCTATAGCGTCGAGCAGCTTGACTGCCTCTTTGTCATTGGCAGCCTTCGCCGTAAGCCTGATGAGAATTTCACCGTAGCGGGCATAAAGCGCAATCGTGGGATTGGTCTGCGCCATAATCAGCTCGTCGAGCTTGGATGCTACCATGGATTCGCCGATACCACGCAGATGCAGAGTGCGCGACATGATAATGCCATGCTCGCTGAAGCGCTGCAGCATTCGCGGCAGCAGCTGCTTTTCGCACACATCCGTAAGCTCGCTCGGAGGTCCGGGCAGCATAATGAAGATTTTATCCTTATATTCCAGCCACAGTCCGGGAGCGGTACCCACATCGTTCTGCAGTACCTCGGCCCCGATGGGAACATACGCCTGCTTTTCGTTATTTTGCGAAGGGCAAAGTCCCTTCTTGGCAAAATAAGCATCTATGCGTCCCCATGTATCCAAATCGAGATAGCCTTCGGTATGACATACCTCCATCACCATCTCCTTGGTAATATCACCGCGCGTCGGTCCCAGACCGCCGCTGGTAATGATGATATCGGCGCGCTGCATGGCCTGCTCCAGCACTGCGCGCATACGCTCCGGATTATCTCCGACCGTAGTGTGATATAAAACATCAAAGCCTATATTATTCAGCTTGCGGGATAAATACTGCACATTGGTGTTTAAAATTTCACCCAGCAGCAGCTCCGTCCCAGTAGTAATGATTTCAACCTTCATCCTGCTGTCACCCTCTCACCGGTTATTTTGACTCTTACAGCACCGCTCTTAAACCAGCTCTGCCACCATTTCATAGGTAAAGCCCTGCAGAATACGCACTCTTACCATCTGGCCTACCTCCAGCTCGGCGGCATTTTCGATAAAGATGTTGCCGTCGATATCAGGTGCCTCATGGTAGGAACGTCCTACCGCAAGAGCGGGGTTTTCTTCATCAAAGCCTTCGACAATAACGTCCAGCTCCTCATCCTCGCGCTCCTGATGGATTTCTTCGGAAATACCTGCCTGCAGCGCCATCAGCTCATGATAGCGGTTTTCCTTAACCTCTGGCTCAATCTGGTTTTCCATAGCGCCGGCCACAGTGCCCTCCTCCTGGGAATACTGGAACACGCCTGCGTTTTCAAAGCGCTGCTTTTCAACAAAGTCCATCAGTTCCGCAAAATCCTCGTCGGTTTCACCGGGGAAGCCCACGATAAAGGTAGTGCGGATAGTAATTCCCGGAATACGCTCACGCAGCTTGGCCAGAAGCTCCTCTACCTGCGCGCGTGTATCGTAACGGTTCATGCTTTCCAGCAGTCTGTCGCTGGCATGCTGCAGAGGAATATCAATATACTTGCACACCTTGTCGCATTCGGCGAAGGCTGCAATCAAATCGTCCGTAAAGTTGTTAGGATACAGGTACATAACGCGAATCCACTTAATGCCCTCCAGCTCGTTGAGGTCACGCAAAAGCTGCGGCAACAACAGCTTGCCGGTGAGGTCCTCGCCGTAGCGGGTGGTGTCCTGTGCCACGACAATCAGCTCCTTGACGCCGTGAGCAGCAAGGCTTCTTGCCTCTGCCATAACCTCATCATAAGGACGGCTGGTGTAGGGACCGCGCAGCTGCGGAATAATGCAGTAAGAGCAGCAGTTGTCGCAGCCCTCGGCAATTTTCAGATAAGCCATGTAACCAGGAGTAGTCAGCATTCTGGGCAGTGCTTGTACATTTTTGCTTTCCAGCTTCTGCAAATGCTTTACGCGCTTGCCTGCCAGCACCTGGTCGATAACCCAGCCGATATCGGTGAAGCTGTCGGTGCCGACGATAGCGTCAACCTCCGGCATGCTTTCGAAAAGCTCGTCTGCATAACGCTGGCCGAGGCAGCCTGTCATAATCAGATACTTGCAGCTGCCCTCCTCCTTGTATTGCGCCATTTGTAAAATTGTGCTGATGGATTCCTCCTTCGCACTTTCGATAAAACCGCAGGTATTAACAATAATCAGTTCGGCATCTGCGGGATCGTTGGTAATCTCCAGCTGCTTATCCTTGATAATACCCAGCATAACTTCAGAATCTACCAGATTTTTGGGACAGCCGAGGCTGACCATACCTATTTTCATTCTTTACCTCCAAAACCTGCTGCCCTCACTCTAGCTGTCGGGACAGCAAGCAAGAGCATAAATCACTATAATCTAATCACTATTCACTGATGACTAATCACTAATCACTATTTACTGAATCTTACCTTACTCAGCCACTTATTCGTCAGTTCGTCCTGCTTATCAGGCTCCAGATAGCTGCTGTTAAGCCAGATTTTATCTGCATCGGCAGCAGCCTCGTCAAAGCCACGCGGAAAGATGAACATGTAGCCTGTGGCGTTTTCCTGCGCTATCGCCTGCACCTGCTCGCTTGTCAAAAGCCATTCCATAACGGCAATACCCCGCAAATCATCGGCAGTGTTCTTAAACAGGCCTACGCAGAAAAGATTTACCGGCGTACCCTCCTTAGGATAGACAACATAAGCAGGAAATTTATTTTCCAGATATTTAAAAACGTAGCTTTGTCTTGTTATGGCCACATCCGCATCACCCACCGCCGCCATGCGCACAGGTGTAAAGGGGAACTTGGCATATTGCCCGATAAAGCGGTTGATATTGCCTAAATACTCCAGCGATTCATCCTCGCCGAAGCGGTCTGCCAGACCTGCCAAAAAGTTTTGCGTGCTGTTGCTGTCGGATAAATTTTCCAGAGCAATGCGCAGCTGCTCTTTTCCTGTTAAATCCTGCCAGCTGCAGATATTGGCCTGACCGACAGTACGTGCATACTGCTGGTTGACCAGAAAAACTATCGGATCATAGAAAACGCCGTACCAGCTTAAATCTGCGTCACGGAACTTCTGCGGCAGTCTGTCGCCATCGGCAAAGGCCACAGGCTTCAGGCGTCCCTGACGCTTCAGTCCGGCAAGCGTGCGCTGCTCGGCCAGCACAACGTCCGGCAGCTCCCCGCCAGGCTTCAGCTCGTAAACAGCCTTCAGCTGCAGCTTAGCCTTATTATCCTTGTTAAAGGCATCCACCAGATTTTCAGTAAATTTATTATCAAGCTCGGAATACAGGATAATGGTTTTTGCCCCTGCGTTCTGTACAGGAGCAGGCTGCTCACCGCAGCCTCCCGTCAATATTCCGGCCAACATCAGCACTAAAAAGATACAACGGATCATCTCATCCCTCCGTTACTATCTGCGGCGCTTATCCTCACGCCTTTTTCCGCCGGTACTGCCTGAAGCGGTACTGCGCATTGCATTGCGCGCTCCACTGCCCGCAGCACTGCGGTTTGCATTACGCTTAGGTCCGCGAGATGCATCACGCTTTGCGCCACGAGCTCCGCCACGCTGCTCCTGCTCCGTATGCAGCAGGCATTTAGGTCCGCTGCCCACAAGGTCCATACGGCCTGCCTTCTGCAGCGCCTCCAGCACCAGCTTGCGGTTACGCGGAGTACGGTACTGCATCAGCGCACGCTGCATTGCCTTATCATGCGGATTGCGGGCCACAAATACGGTTTCGCCGCTTTCCGGGTCAACGCCGGAATAATACATCGCCGTCGCCGCACTGCCGGGAGTAGGAATGAAGTCCTGCACCTGCTCCGGATTATGCTTGATGTCACGCAAAAACTCAGCCAGCTCAATAGCATTGTTCAGCGTGCAGCCCGGATGGCTGGAAATAAAGTACGGCACCAGATATTGCGGCAGGCCGATTTCTTTATTTTTTTGCGCATAAAGGCGCATAAACTTCAGATAAACATCCTTGCCGGGCTTGCCCATACGCGCCAGAACCTGGGGTGCGATATGCTCGGGCGCCACCTTCAGCAGACCGCTGATGTGATAGCGGCACAGCTCATCCAGGAAATCCTGCTTTTTATCCGCCAGCATATAATCATAACGGATACCGCTGCGGATAAACACCTTCTTGACGCCCGGTAAAGCGCGCAGCTTGCGCAGCAGCGCTATATAATCGCTGTGGTCGGCATCAATATTGGGGCACGGCTTGGGGAACAGGCACTGCCTGTCCTTGCACACGCCGTATTTCAGCTGTTTGGCACAGGAAGGATGGCGGAAGTTGGCTGTAGGGCCGCCAACGTCATGGATATAGCCCTTGAAGCCGTCCAGCTGCGTCAGAATTTTAGCTTCGCGCAGAATAGATTCATGGCTGCGCGCCTGAATGATGCGTCCCTGATGCGCATGAATAGCGCAGAAGGAACAGCTGCCGAAGCAGCCTCTGCTGCTGACTAAGCTGAACTGTACCTCTTCGAGCGCCGCCACGCCGCCCTTGGCATCGTAGCTCGGATGCCACTTACGCATATAGGGCAGATCATAGATAGCGTCCATCTCCTCCATCGTCAGCGGGAAGATGTTCGGATTCTGCACGATATATTTCTTCTGTCCCTTCTGGACTACGATTTTGCCGTAGAACGGGTCCTGCTCCTTGCTCTGCAGCTTGAAGGCTCTGGCAAATTCCTTGCGGTCGTCCTTGATAGCACTCCAGTCGGGAAGCTCCACATATTCCTCATCGGGCAGAGTGTCGGACATATAGGCCGTACCGCGGATATAATGCATATCCTCGGCGCTGGCACCGCCTGCCAGATAATCGGCAATTTCCACTACCTGCTTTTCGCCCATGCCGTAAACCAAAAGGTCCGCACCGCTGGCCTCCAGAATAGAGGGCATCAGCTTGTTTTCCCAGTAGTCGAAATGCACAAAACGGCGCAGGCTGGCTTCAATGCCGCCGATAATTACTGGCATATCAGGCCACAGCTTTTTGACGAGCTGCGCATAAACGGCCGTAGCATGGTCGGGACGCTGTCCCACCGCACCACCTGCGGTATATTTGTCGACAGCACGCTCATTCTTGGCTGCCGTATAACGGCACAGCATGGAGTCAAGGTTGCCGCCGGAAATAAGCACGCCCAGGCGCGGCTTGCCCAGCTCTGCCAGATATTCTGCTTTATCCCAACGCGGCTGGCACAGCATAGCTACCTTGTAGCCCTGCGCCTCCAGTACACGGCAGATTACTGCCGGACCGAAGGAAGGATGGTCTACATAGGCATCGCCGCTGATAAACAGAAAGTCAATCTGCTCCCAGCCACGCTCGGCAATTTCCTGAGCGGAAATCGGTAAAAACTGTTTCATGAAAAACTCCTGAACAAATTATTATTTCTTCTTATCGGCCTTCGCTTCGCCGGCAGCCTGTGGCTGCTGCGGCTCCGCCTGCTTAACCTCAGCCTGCGGCTTCGGTTCTTCTGCCTTCGGCGCAGGTGCGGCTGCAGCGGGCTGCGGTGCTGCTTCCTCTACTGCAGCAGCAGGTGCGGCCTTAGCTTCAGGCTGCCGTGCAGCCTCCTCTGCCTTAGCTGCGGCTGCAGGCTGTGCGGGAGCGTTGCGCAGATAGGTCTTGACGGCCACGCCATGCTCGCCCTTCAGGTCAACAGCCTCGCCGTTCACCTTGATGCGTACAACGCCGATATTGCCGTATTTGACAATCAGCTTATCCTTAGCCTCGAAATGCTTGCTTTCCTTAGCATGCAGAATGCCGGCAAAAAGCTCCTTGCCGTCGGCACTTGCCTCCAGCCAGCAGTCACCCTCGGCCTCCAGGTCAACGGTAACCTTGTCCAGCACTGCGGGTGCTTTAGCTTCAGGCTTAACCTGCTCGGTCTGCTTGGCCTCATCCTTAGGCATATTTTTAAAATAGTTAATCGTAGCGGGAATGGCAAAATAGCCTGCTGTGAGCACCGCTACCGCTGCTAAGCCTGCCAGGCACTGCTTCATCGGCAGCTTCGGCAAACCCGGCATTTCAAAGCGGCCTGTACCGCTGCCGATATCACGCTTATCCTTCAGCTGGATGTTGAGGCGGACCTTTTCCACCTCGCGGATACCCTGGCTGCGTACAGCCTCTGCCGCCATACCGGCAGCACTTGCTTTATATTCATTAACAAGCTCCGGACCATTCAAGCCCAGATAATTACCGTAGTTGCGGATTATTCCCTTCAGGAAAACCTCGCCCGGAGTCTTGTCATATTCGTCATTTTCTACAGCCTGCAGATAACGGCTGCGGATACTGGTAGCCTTTTCGGCATCAGCAAGAGAGATACCCTTAGCCAGTCTTGCTTCTTTCAAAATTGCGCCGACAGTCTTTTCCTTATCATCCATTTCGCCTGCACCTCCGCTTATTCACGGCGCAGGAAGCGTTCCTCTGCTTCCTTACGCGACATTATAACCTCTCGTGGCTTGCTGCCTACGGATTGACCGACAATGCCCAGCTCCTCCATGGTATCAACCAGACGCGCCGCACGCGTATAGCCTATGCGGAAGCGTCGCTGCAGCATGGAGCTTGATGCCTGCCCCATGTCCAGCACAAGGCTCAGGGCATCCTCAAAAAGCTCATCCTCCGCAGGCGCATTGGAGCCTGCATCCTCGGCATTATGGCCTTTATTATCACATTCCAGCTCCTGCTCTGTTACCTCTTCGCTGTAATTTACAGGAATGGACTGCTTGATAATGAAATCTACTATTTTATTCAGCTCATCATCGCTGACGAAGGCACCCTGCACACGCACGGGCTTGTTGTAGCCCATGGGGTAAAAGAGCATATCGCCCTTGCCTAGCAGCTTTTCGGCACCGCCCATATCAATAATGGTGCGCGAATCTGTCTGCGAGGATACGGCGAAAGCAATACGTGAAGGAATATTCGCCTTGACGATGCCTGTAATAACATCTACGGACGGACGCTGGGTTGCCAGAATCAGATGGATACCGGCAGCGCGGGCCTTCTGTGCCAGACGCAGGATGGCATCCTCCACATCAACCTTGGCTACCATCATCAGGTCGGATAACTCGTCGATGATGATTACGATATAAGGCATCTTTTCGGCGGCCTGTGCGTTATAGGTTTTGATGTCACGCACACGGCTGTCGGCAAACGCCTTATAACGGCGCTCCATTTCTGCTACTGCCCAATGCAGCGCGCTGGCTGCCTTTTTCGGCTCGGTGACAACAGGTGTCAGCAGATGCGGAATACCGTTGTAATTAGACAATTCTACGACCTTAGGGTCGACAAGAATCAGTTTAACCTCGTCCGGGGTAGCACGGTACAAAAGACCGGCGATAATCGTATTGATGCACACCGATTTACCGGAGCCTGTGGAGCCTGCTACCAGAAGGTGTGGCATTTTCGCAAGGTCGGCGGAAATAATATCACCGCTGATATCCTTGCCCAGACCGATGCACAGATGCTCCTTGGCATTGCGCACACTGCCTGTCTCCACAACCTCACGGAAGCACACTGGATCGTTCTTCGTATTCGGCGCTTCGATGCCGATGGCGGATTTGCCGGGAATCGGCGCCTCGATACGCACACCGGGCGCAGCCAGACGCAGGGCAATATCATCCGCAAGGTTCACCACCGAGCTTACCTTGACGCCTGCCGCAGGCTCCAGCTCAAAGCGGGTAACCGACGGTCCGCGCGTTACGGCAACAACTCTGGCGCGCACCTTGAAGTCTGCCAAGGTCTGCTCCAGCACCGCACATTGGTCCATGATGTCCTTCTGATAGGTGGACGGGTCGCTGGCCTTCGGCGTATCCAGAAGCTCCAGCGGGGGCAGCTGATAGCTGCTCGCGGCCTGCGCTTCAGGCTCATATGCTGCAGCCGTCTGCTGAGCAGGTACCGCTGCGGCAATTTTATCTGCGCTGTCAAAAATCGTTACGGCCGGCTTCTCCGGTTCAGGCTCAGGCTGCGGCTCTGCCTTGGCAGGCACTGCAAACGCTTCCGCCTGCTCCTCGCGATAGGTATTGCGGATTACGGAAGCAGGACGCTCCGGCTCAGGCTCGGGTTCGGCAGCCGGCGGCTCCGCATCATCCAGAAAGCGGCTGTCCGGCTCGTAATCATCGTCATAATTGATAATCGGTCTTACAATGACCTCGGGTTTGGACTGCTCCCATTCGGGCAGCTGCACCGGGTCACGCTCTATTTCCTCTTTTAAAGGAGATTTTTCGTAAACGCTCTTGTTTTTGGTAAAGCCCAAAATGCTTCTGAAAGCACTTTTCTTCTGCACGCCCTCGTTGAAGGCATCAAACTCGGGGCTGGTATAGTTGCTGATAACATTATCCGCGGGAGCGGCATGCTGTTGAGGCGCGGCACTCTTGCGCTTGAACACGGTCCTGGACACAATCTCCGGACGCTTGCGCTCCTCCCTCACCTTGTCGTCGGGGCGCACCAACGTCAAATCGTCGGAGGTCAGGTAATCCTGCCACAGCTCCCACCATTTGCGCAGCGGCAGCACCAGGCCAAGCAGCCACAGCCAGCCTAAGGCCAGAATGACGTAAACAGTCACATCACCGGCAAAGGAACGCAGCAGCTTCAGCAAAAGGCCGCCTATAAGACCGCCGCCATCCGCTATCAGCGAAGGCTCCAGCTCAGAGCCAACAGGCACAAAAACATGATGAGCTGTGCCTGTAAGGCACAGCGTCACCAAAGTAAAAATTAATGTTCTCTTGTTAAAAACACCAAATTGTCCTTTAAGCAAAGCAAAGGACGCAGCAAAGAAAGCCAAAGGCAGCAAAAAGATACCCTTACCCAGCAGATTCTGCTCCACCAGATAAGCATAATGCATTACGCCGTCCTCAGCCGTCATAAGAAGCGCGGCTGCAAACAGCAGACCCATAAGCAGGCAGACAACGCCGACAGGGCGCGAGTAGCTTCTATTCTGTTGCTTCCTTCTTCTTTCCTTGCGCAAGATAAGACAACTCCTAAAATCGCAGCTGCCGGCAGTCATCCTTTATCAGCTGACTGCTGACAACCGTTCACTAAAAACTAATCACTGAAAACTATCAGATTTCCATGATAATCGGCAGAATCATCGGACGGCGGCGAGTTCTTTCGAACAGGAAGCGTCCCAGAGAATCACGGACCGTGGACTTGATTGCCGACCATTCGGAAACATTGTTTTCTTCGCAGCGGTCCAGGGCAGCCTGCACCTTATCGCGTGCTTCATCCATCAGGTCCTCGGCCTCGCGTACATAAACAAAACCGCGGGAAACGATATCCGGACCGGAAACCACATGGCAGGATTCCTTGTCGATGGTTACAACAACAATCATGATACCGTCCTGAGAAAGCTGACGGCGGTCGCGCAGTACGATGTTGCCTACATCGCCGACACCAAGGCCGTCAACCAGTACCTTGCCTGCAGGCACCTTGCCGTTAATGGTAATGCTGCTCTTGGTCAGCTCGATAACGCTGCCGTTTTCACCAATAACAATGTGGTCTGCCGGCATACCGAGGGATTTTGCCAGATTAGCATGCTTAACCAGGTGACGGTATTCACCATGCACAGGCATGAAGAAACGCGGACGCACCAGATTGTGCATCATCTTGATTTCCTCCTGGCTGGCGTGGCCGGAAACGTGGACGCCGTTGCTCTTTTCATAAATAACGTCCGCACCCAGCTTGTACAGATGGTCGATAGTACGGGAAACAAGCTTTTCGTTGCCCGGAATCGGTGTAGCAGAAATAATTACTGTATCACCGGGCATAATATCAACCTTTTTATGGTCATTCATAGCCATACGGGTGAGCGCGCTCATCGGCTCGCCCTGACTGCCGGTGGTGATAATAACAACCTTTTCCGGCGTATAGTTATGAGTTTCGTCAATATCAATCAAAACGCCCTCGGGAACCTTTAAGTAACCCAGCTCCTTAGCGATATTAACAACATTCACCATGCTGCGGCCGATAACTGCTACCTTACGGTCGTACTTTACAGCAGTATCAATAACCTGCTGGATACGATGTACGTTAGAGGAGAAGGTTGCTACTATAATACGGTGCTTAGCATAGCGGAACTCCTCGTCAAAGGTCTGCCCAACCATTTTTTCGCTGGGAGTGAAGCCCGGGCGCTCGGCGTTGGTGCTGTCTGCCAGCAGGCACAGTACACCGCGGTCGCCGTATTCGGCAAATTTATTGAATTCCATAACCTGTCCGTCGACAGGAGTGTGGTCGATTTTAAAGTCACCGGTGTGAATAATAACACCGATAGGAGTAGTAATCGCGATAGCAACAGCGTCGGGAATGCTGTGGTTTACGCGGATGAAATCAAGCTTAAAGGCACCGGCGTTAATTTTGTCACCGGGTTTTACTACGTGCAGGTTTTCGTTGCCTACACCGTTTTCCTTCAAGCGACCTTGTAAAATACCCAGAGTAAGTGCGGTACCATAAACGGGACAATCAATTTGTTTCATAACATAGGGCAACGCACCGATATGGTCCTCGTGACCATGTGTCAGAAAGATACCCTTAATTTTATCTTTATTCTCAACCAAATATGTAATATCGGGAATAACCAAGTCAATGCCGAGCATATCGTCTTCAGGGAACATCAGGCCTGCATCAATCAGGATCATGTCATCCCCGTAACGGAATACCGTCATATTTTTACCAATTTCACCCAAACCACCCAGCGGGATAATCTGGACCTTATGTTGAAATTTACCCAAAAAAAATACACCTCCATTTTTTATTTTACATTCTTCCGTACAAATGTAGAAATTGAATTTGATACTGTGTCCGCACACATACTCTCTACTTTATTATACACTAAATATGGGCTATTGACAAATAGTGATGCATATTTTTTGTGAAAAGTTTGTTGTCAAACGGATGATTTTTTGGCAGAGGTAAAGCGCATGCAAAAAAGGCTTTACGCCTTTTTTATCTTCTGAGATTTGCAGTTTTCAAGGAATTAAGCTGATTTTCGATGTGGGAAATTTAAGTAAATAAGATTTTTCCTTTCTTTTTTTTGCATCAACTAAATCCCTATACTCATCACGAATTAAAGCATAACTTAATATGTTTTCTATAAATTTAACTATTTCAGCATCATTCATACAAAGCAATCTATTATTATTAATTGTTCCAAGATCAATTTTACCATTCTTCAAAAGGAATGGTGCTTTCTTCGTTAAGAACTCTTTAAATTCACTAATCTTGCACGCGCCCCATTTACCACAGGTTAAATTTCCTTTATGTATAAAATGAAAAACGTTACCAATTTTTCCTACCTTCTTTAGAGAATACTGTAGGGAATTATGATTCTTCCCCTTACTATCTGATGATACAGTTAATATATTATGATCTTTAGACTCAGAACCATAATCGAATATCGATATATTCATAAAAAATTCTTGTCCATTTTTTCTAACTTTAAACGATCTGTAATATCCAACATATTTACCCCCAGAAGAATTACCTACTTTTAGATATCTTACACCATAGTCCTCCACTAATTCAAAATAACGATATTTACCTTTAGGCATTTCATTTTTATCTAGTATCAAGCAATCATACAAGTTAGTTAGAAACGTCAAATGATCCGGATTTGTTTTTTCACCTAAAATCGAACGCTCATTAATCAGATTATATTTATTGGCTTCTAACTCCTCAAACTTAAACCTTTCAGGGGTTTTATAATAATCATCAAATTCTACATCTTTGTCAATCATTTTCTGATATTCAGGTAGTTTCTTTAATAGGTTTTTATATCCATCCCTATTATCATACAACCAACAGCAAGAATAAACTCCATTCACTACTACAACATAGTCAACTAATAAATCATCAGCGTAACCGAATACTTGCTCTTTTACATCTTCTGTCATTATATCAACATCTGGAGCCTTGCATTCTATAACCCCCAAAGCATACCAATATCCATCATTAGGTTCATAATACCAAACAACAATATCCGCTCTATTCTTGCTGTCAATACCGGCTTTAGACAATAAATATTCGACACTAATTGCCTGCTTCGGCACTCTCAATACTTTCATAAGATATTGCAATATTTTCTGCCTTACTTCTTCTTCTGGAGTTGCTGGGACATACTTTTCTCTAATTGGATCTAAATAATGTAAACTCCCAGCATGCATAACTTTTCTAGGTGTATTTATATTCTTTAAAGCTCTCTTAAATTCCTGAGCATCCATTTTGTGTCAACCTCCATTTAATGATTTATTTCATATCACTTATTTTCTTACGTGTATTTTATCATACTAAATCGCTAAATTAAAGCGTGTTGTACCGAATAAAATAACCCCCTCTATAGGCAGAAGAGAAACAAAAGCTGATAGATACTTCGCAACCTTAATATACAAGTATTGATGCATTAAATACAATGGTTCAAATGTCAAGACCACTTTGAAAAATGATTACATACAAAAAGTCCTGCGCAGCATCTTAAATGCACGCAGGACTATGAAACTTGCTATGAAATTTTCGGTTTACAGGTCTTCCCCATCTTGCTGAATCGCACCCTTAACCTTGTTCATGCGCTGCCATACATAGGCAACAGCAACGAGCGCAACACCGATACCGTCGGTAAATACGCCAGGGATAATCATGCAGATACCGCCAACGAGGAACAGAATACGCTGCGGAATGTTCAGCAGATTGTTGCAGAAACCAATCATCGCCATGGAAGCACCCCACATACCAACAATCGCGGTGAAGGCACTGTAGCAGATGGTGAACGGAGTTGCGTTGATCATCAGCAGCTCAGGTGCCAGTACGAAGATGTACGGAACGATGAACGCAGCAATCGCCAGCTTAGCAGCTATAACGCCGGTACGCATCGGGTTAGCACCAGCAATACCTGCGCCGGCATAAGCAGCCAAGGCAACAGGCGGTGTAACGTCGGCAACGATACCGAAGTAGAACGCGAACATGTGCGCTGCCAGTACCGGTACATTCATCTGCACCAGAGCAGGCGCTGCAATGGTAGAGGTAATTACATAGTTGGCCGTTGTCGGCACGCCCATGCCAAGAATCAGAGAAGTGATCATGGTGAAGAACATTGCCGGCAGCAGATTACCGCCTGCCAAGTCCAGCAGAGCAGTGGCAATCTTCAGGCCAACGCCGGTTTTGGTAACAACGCCGATGATGATACCTGCGGTAGCACAGGCAATCAGTACGCCAAGCACGCCCTTGGAGCCGTCAATGAGGCCTTGGACGATTTGCTTGAAGCCGATGCGGGTGGATTTACGCAGGCAGGCGCAAACGATGGTCAGCACGATGGCTGCCAAAGCAGCACGCATCGGAGTATAACCGCTTACGAGCAGGTAAACGATAACGATTAAAGGAATAGCCAGATGGCCTTTTTCCATGAACAGCTCCTTGAACTTTGGCAGCTGGTCACGCGGAGTGCCCTTCAGACCGAACTTTTTAGCTTCGTAGTGAACGCCCAGCCATACGCCGATGTAGTACAACATTGCCGGGATAACGGCAGCCTTAACAACATCAAAGTACGGAACGCCTACAAATTCTGCCATCAGGAAGGCAGCAGCGCCCATAACAGGAGGCATCAGCTGACCGCCGGTAGAAGCAGCGGCCTCAACAGCGCCGGCAAACGCCGGACGATAACCGAGCTTTTTCATCATCGGTATAGTGAAAGCACCGGTGCCTGCAACGTTACCTACGGAGCTGCCGGAAACAGTACCCATCAGGCCGGAGGACAGTACGGCAACCTTTGCCGGTCCGCCTGCTGCCCAGCCTGCGATTGCGTTGGCAATATCAATGAAGAATTTGCCCAGACCGGTGGTTTCCAAGTAAGCACCAAAGAGAATGAACAGATAAATAAAGGTAGAAGATACACCCATAGGCGTACCGAAAATACCCTCGGTAGTGAAGAACAGATGGTCAAACATTTCCTGCACGCCAACGCCGCGATGCGCCAGAATACCGGGAACGTAAGGACCTAAGAAGGCATACAGCATGAAGCAGAAGGCAACGATAATCATCGGCCAGCCTACTACGCGGCGCGCTGCTTCAAAAACCATAATCGTACCAATAAGGCCGACGATGAAGTCTGTTTCTGTGTTCATGCCGGCACGCAGCACCAGCTCCTGATAGTTCACAACCAGATACATGGCAGTACCTGCGCTGAGCAGAGCCAAAAAGACATCAAAGGGATGCATCTTGCTGCGGGACCAGGAATGTCTGGACGGATACAGCAGGAAAATCAATAAAAAGCCGAAGGCTAAGTGAATAGCGCGCTGCAGATGCGCGTCCAGCACACCGAAGGTGGCTGTATATAATTGGAAAAGTGCAAACAGAATACAGATTGCGGAAATAATTTTACCCCACACACCTGTAAGCTCACGCTTGTCTGATTCCTTGTCAAATTTTTGCAATACCTCTTCTGCTGAAAGCTCTTTTACTTTCTTTTCTTTTTCAGACATGGGTATCAGCTCCTCTCATTTAATATAATAAAACCTAAAAGTACCGTTCCAGCCAGTACTGATATCGATACATGACCTTCACTGTTACCGCAGTCCCCTGCCCGTACAGAGCAATCAGGTCATAGCTGTCGCCGCCGTGGACAATGTGCGGCATTGCCTGCTCGGATATACGCATGGCTACTTCCTTATAGGGACGGTTCATCTCCATATCAAACTTACCGTCGGCAGTCTGCGTCAGCTTGCCGTCGGCAGCGGAATACGGATAGCCCCAGCCCAGGGAGGAAAAGCGGGTGTGCGTCATGGTCATGTTATTTGCGCCGTTAACCCTGAAATAATCATTCCAGGCAGTTTTTTCCACCGAATGCGTCAGGCTGATGTACCATTCATCACCTGCCGCTGTGGCAAAAGTAACAGCTCCCGAAGTTCCCTCAGGTATAATCGCCACCACGAGGCGCGTACTATACCACCCCAAAAGCATTAACACAACGCTTACAATAATTACTAAATTCTTTACTGGGAAAAAAGACCGGCCACCGGCAAACGCCGGTTTCCGGTCTTTGAAGTTCGGCATCATTTAAAATCCTTATTTTTCGTTAAAGAATTTTTCAGCACCCGGGTTCAGCTTAATGGACATGCCGTCTTTAGCAGTTGCTTTGCTGATAGCATTTGCTGCGGAGTGAGCAGATTTCATACGGTCAAGGTTGCCGTACAGAGCTTTAGCAATTGCATAAGCGGTGTTTTCGTCCATCTTATCGGTTACTGCCAGCATGCATTTTACTGCTACTGCGGTAACGTCAGCATCCTGCTTCGGATAAGTACCGGCTTTGATAACCAGCTTGGTGTAGAACGGATATTGTTTGATCAGAGCGTCAGCCTTGTCAGCGTCAACCGGAACCAGTACAACGTCGTTCTGAGTTGCGATATCCTGAATAGCAGCGGTCGGATGGCCTGCGGTTACGAAAGCAGCATCAACGTTGCCGTCCTTCAGAGCACTTGCAGCTTCACCGAAGGACAGGTATTGAACCTTAATATCATCATATTTAATGCCATATGCTTCCATAATCTGGCGAGCGTTAGCTTCGGTACCGGAGCCTGCAGCACCTACAGCGATGCGTTTGCCTTTGAAATCAGCAACAGATTTGATACCGGATTTTTTCAGGGTAACAATCTGTACGGTTTCCGGATACAGAGTTGCAATACCTTGCAGGCCGGCAACCTGTTTGCCCTTGAACATTTCAGTGCCGTTGGCAGCATAGTAAGCAATATCATTTTGAATAAAAGCAATTTCAACCTTGCCTTGGCTGAGCAGGTTTACGTTTGCTACGGAAGCGCCGGTAGATTGTGCGGAAGCATTGGTACCCGGAATATTTTTATTCAGGATATCAGCCAGTGCGCCGCCTAACGGGAAGTAGGTACCGGAGGTACCGCCGGTAGCAATGTTAATGAATTTTTGTGCAGCAGGTTTTTTATCATCTTTCTTATCTCCACCGCCGCAGCCGGCAATCATAGTAGCCATAACCATGATACCAAGTAAAAAAGCCAAGAGTTTTTTCATAAGAGTTCCCCTCCTTTAATATACATATGTGCTAAGATAACAAAATTGACTCAGCAACATATTGTTATTCTTCTTATTCGTCAACATTTTGTAAATTCCTGCTAAATTTTTGATAGAAGCGTCATGTATACAGAATACATTGGCATAAAAATGCAGATTCTATGAAAAATTCTTGCTGTTTTTTGATTATTAATACAGTTTTTCTGCATAAATCGCTGTGAAATCATTTCATTATAGATTCATTTTGCTTATTTCCGTAATCTATGTTACAATAATAGCGTTATGTTTATTGCTTTTTCAGATAAAGCGAGAGTCATCAAAAACATCTTTTTAAGGAGTGAATAATATGAGTTCCGGAGCTTATTCTTTAAGACTCGCTCGTACCCTGTACGAAAATGTTTATCATGCTATGCTGTACAATGAAAACCAACAGCCTATCGGTGATCTGGAAATTATTCCGAACATCCCTCTCGACCGCAGCCAGGTGCCTGAGGATGCACCGGAAGTACCGGCTTATCTGCTGGTAATCGTTAAAGACGCTGACATCAACAAGGACAACCTGATTGATTTCGAAGAGCGTGCTTCCTATGCTCTGCTGAAACGCTTCTCCACCGAGGTTATCAATTTCCAGCACTGCAAATTCTACTATCCGTCCCCTGCCTTCATTTTTGAACAGCCGGACGCAGTAAACGGTGGCACTGAGCCCATGCCGCTGCAATAATTTAAACCGAAAAACTCCGCTCCCTGCTGCCTGTGCAGTAAGGAACGGAGTTTTTTTGTGCCCAAACTTTTGTAATTAAGCCTCCGCAGCTGCCTTGGCAACCGCTTCGGACATACTCTTGACGTATTCGTAAACGTGCTCGGGAGAAGCCTCGCCGTATTGAGCCACGATTTTTTCAATCGCACTGCCTACAATAGCGCCGTCACTGGCCTTGGCCATCTTGTACGCCTGCTCGGGAGCAGCGATACCGAAGCCTACAGCCACCGGAATATCGGTAGCCTTGCGCACCTCTGCCACAATGCCGTCGATATCGGTAGTGATATTGCTGCGCACGCCGGTAACACCTAAGGAAGAAACTACATATACATAGCCTTGGGCAACAGCAGCGATTTTCTGGATGCGGTCTTTGGAAGTAGGCGCAATCAGCGGCACCAAAGCAACGTTATGCGGTTCGCTGAACGGACGCATTTCCTCGCGCTCCTCGTACGGTATATCCGGTATGATAACGCCGTCTACACCTGTTTCTTCGCAGCGGGTAAAGAATTTTTCCGCACCGTAGGCATAAATCGGATTAGCGTAAGTCAAAAATACCAGCGGTACCTGTGTTTCCTCGCGAAGCTCCGCTACGAGATCAAAAATTTTATCGGTAGTAGTGCCTGCAGCCAACGCACGCATATCCGCTTTTTGGATAACCTCGCCCTCAGCCACGGGGTCGGAGAAGGGAATACCGAACTCTATAATTCCTGCACCGCCCTTAATCATTGCTCTCACCAGCTCCTTGGTTGTAGCAAGATTGGGATCACCTGCAGTCACAAAGCCGATAAATACCTTTTTCTTTTCGTCAAATGCCTTTTGTATTCTATTCATGTAAATCAACTCCCATATAACGTGCGATTGCGGCAACGTCCTTATCACCGCGGCCGGAAATATTTATAACCATAATCTTGTCCTTCGGCAGAGTGGGTGCCAGCTTCATAGCGTAGGCTACGGCATGCGCACTTTCGATTGCCGGGATAATGCCTTCTGTTTTGGAAAGATAGTTGAAGGCATCAACCGCCTCCTTATCGGTAGCAGGAACATATTCCGCACGGCCGATGTCGTGCAGATAAGCATGCTCGGGGCCGATGCCGGGGTAATCAAGACCGGCGGAGATGGAATAAACCGGAGCAATCTGGCCGTATTCATCCTGCAGGAAGTAGCTCTTCATGCCGTGGAAGATGCCCAGCTTGCCGTTTGCCATAGTTGCGGCGTTCTTGGGATTATCTACGCCCAGGCCTGCAGCCTCTACACCGATTAAGCGCACGTCCTTGTCCTCGATGAAGTCATAGAACATACCCATAGCGTTGGAGCCGCCGCCTACGCAAGCCACCAGCACGTCAGGCAGGCGTCCTTCCTTTTCCAGCATCTGCGCCTTAATTTCCTCGCCGATGATCTTCTGGAAGTCACGCACAATTTCCGGATACGGATGCGGGCCCATAACGCTGCCCAGAACATAGTAGGTATCCTCAACACGTTCGGTCCATACGCGCAGCGCTTCGTTTACTGCGTCCTTCAGGGTACCGGTGCCGCTGCTTACAGGCACAACCTTCGCACCTAAAAGCTCCATACGGAACACGTTGAGCGCCTGACGCTCGCAGTCCTCCTTGCCCATGTACACAACGCATTCCATGTTCATCAGCGCCGCCACGGTAGCAGTCGCAACACCGTGCTGGCCTGCGCCGGTTTCGGCAATAACACGCTTTTTGCCCATCTTCTGCGCCAGCAGAATCTGTCCCAATACGTTGTTGATTTTGTGGGCGCCGGTGTGGTTCAAATCCTCGCGCTTCAGATAAATCTTGCAGCCACCCAAGTCCTTAGTCATCTTCTCTGCGTAATACAGAAGGGACGGTCTGTTGGCATATTCGCGGTACAGGCGCGCCAGCTCCGCCTTGAATTCGGGATCGTTTTTAAATTTTTCATAGGCAGCCTCTAATTCCAGAACTGCGTTCATCAAAGTTTCCGGCATGTATTGACCGCCGTGAATACCATATCTACCTTTTGTCATCGTTATCTCCCCTTACCTCCGCTATAAATGCGGCAATTTTTTTCGGGTCCTTCAACCCTTCTGTTTCTACGCCTCCGCTTACATCTACGGCAAAAGCGTTACTGTTTTTCAATACATCTGCAACATTTGCTGGCTCAAGACCGCCTGCGATAAAATACGGCTTATTGATTTTTTCATCTGCCACCAGCGCTAAATTAAAACGCTTGCCGGTGCCGCCGTACTGCCCCTTGGTATAGGTATCAAAGAGCAGGTAATCGCAGGGATAGGCTTGCAGATTTTCAAAGGAGCCTGCATCCTTCACGCGGACTGCTTTGATAATCGGCAGCTCCGTCTGCAGCCGCAGCCTTTCGCAGTAGGCCGCATCCTCGTCACCGTGCAGCTGGATGATGTCTATCGTCCTGCTTTCGGCCAGGCGTACAATCAAATCTATCTCAGCGTTGACGAAAACGCCCACTGCCTTAATCTGCGGGTTAAGCATTGCCTTCAGCTGTGCTGCCTGCTGCTCCGTCACCTCGCGTTTGGTCTTGGCAAAAACGAAGCCTATATAATCCGGCAGCAGCCTGTTCACGCACTCTATATCCTGCGCACGCTTCAGGCCGCAGATTTTAACCTTGACCTTACGCATCACGCATCTCCTTCAGCATCGCCGCCGCATCCGCGCTGCGCATCAATGCTTCGCCCACCAGCACCGCCTGCACGCCTGCCTGGTTCAGCGCCTGCGTATCAGCTGCGCATTGAATGCCACTTTCCGCTACAAAAATCTTGCTTGCGGGAATCGCATCCTTCAGGCGTAGGCTGTTTACCGGGTTCACGCTGAAATCCTTGAGATTGCGGTTGTTCACGCCGATGATTTCCGCCCCCGCCGCCAGTGCCATCTGCACCTCGCCTGCGGTGTGCGCCTCCACCAATGCGCTCAGCCCCAGCTCCTGCACCTGCGCCAGGTATTCACCCAGCTGCGCCGCACTCAGCAGGCTGCAGATAAGCAGAACAGCGTCGGCTCCGATGCATTTTGCTTCGTAAATCTGGTACTCATCCAGCGTAAAATCCTTCCGCAGAAGCGGCAGCTCCACTCTTTGGCGCACCGCCTGCAGGTAAGCATCGCTGCCCTGGAAGAACTTCGGCTCCGTCAGGCAGGAGATAGCTGCTGCGCCACCTGCCTCGTACTCCGCAGCCTTGCGCAGGTAGATGTCCGTAAAATCGGGAGCTATGATGCCCTTCGAGGGGGAGGCCTTCTTCAGCTCGGCGATGACACTCAGGCCGGGGGCAGCAAGCGCTGCCCTGAAATCCTTGCCCTGCGGTCTGCCCTCTGCCTCATCACGCACCGCGTAAAGGCTTTTGTGCGCTTTGAGCGCCCGCACACGCTCTTTGGTATATTCCGCAATCTCATCTAAAATCATAATCTAACCTCTTTAATCAGCTTATTTATTGCTCAGCTCAATCAGCTTTTCCAATGTCTGAAGTGCCTTGCCGCTGTCAATCAGCTCTGCCGCCAGCTTCACGCCATCCGCAAAGCTCTCAGCCTTGCCGCCGATATACAGGCTGGCGCCGGCGTTCAGCAAAACTGCATTGCGTTTCGGTCCCTGCGCTCCCGCCAGAATGTCGCGCGTAATCTTAGCGTTTTCCTCCGGCAGACCGCCTACCAGATCAGCCTTGGTGCAGCGCTCCATGCCGAAGTCCTCAGGCTTAATCACGTAATTTTTCATCCAGCCGTCCTTGAACTCGCAAACGGTAGTCGGTGCGCTCAGCGAAATCTCATCAAGTCTGTCCTGACCGTAAACCACCATGCCACGCTTAACTCCCAGGTTCATCAGTACCTGCGCCAACGGCTGAACCAGATACTCGTCATACACACCCAAGAGCTGCATCTTCGGGCTGCCGGGGTTCGTCAAAGGTCCGAGTATATTGAATACGGTGCGGATGCCCAGCTCCTTGCGGATAGGTCCTACATATTTCATCGAGGTGTGGTATTTCTGTGCGAAGAAGAAGCACATGCCAACTTCCTTTAACAGCTCTACGCATTTTTCCGGGTCCTGCTGAATGTTTACGCCCAACGCCTCCAGGCAATCTGCGGTGCCGCATTTGGAGGAAGCCGCGCGGTTGCCGTGCTTAGCAACCTTCATGCCGCCTGCCGCAGTAACCAGAGCGGAGGTTGTAGAGATGTTGAAGCTGTTAGAGCCGTCACCGCCGGTACCGACGATTTCAAAGATGTCCATGCCTGTTTCGCATTTCAGTGCGTGGTCACGCATCGCAGCGGCGCAGCCGGCGATTTCATCGGTAGTCTCCGCCGTAGTGCTCTTGGTAGAAAGCGCTGCCAGAAAGGCCGCATTCTGCGTTGCACTTGTTTCACCGCTCATAATCTCGTTGATTACGTCATATGCTTCGTTATAGGTTAAGTCCTCTTTGCCGACGATTTTTACAATAGCTTCTTTAATCATTTTAATTCCTCCCATAGTTTACGCTAACATTCTACGAGAAGGTCTATCACAGTTTTGTTATACAAAAAAGCCTGTCCTGAAGCTGCTTAGCTTTCCTAAGCAATTCCAAGGACAGGCTGTAAATACTTATACCTGCGGTACCACCTTGTTTCGTCGCTATCGCGACGCTCTCTCGCAGAGTGCCATCACACTCCTCACCCTTAACGCCGGTGTTGCGTTGCCGAATACTCTCGCCGAAGCGATTTGACAGCACCCTCAACGGTCCATTTATCAGCCTGCATCTCTATCCGGCTCCCACCTGCCCGAACTCTCTGTAAGCGCATCTTCTGACTTGATCTCCGTCTCAACGGTTTGTGGTTTTTTTGAAGTTGTGCCTAGTTTACCACTGCGGATATCTTTCGTCAACACCTTTGTACAAAATCTTGCAGATTTTTTTATTTATCAGTGATTTTGTAAAGCAGGTTACAGATTTGTAAGAAAAAACGCTCTGCGTACTACCGTCAGTAATACGCAGAGCGTTGACTTCACCTGCTGATATACTTTCTGCTTCTCCCTACGCCGATAGGCGCCAGCCTGCCTGCATCACACAGCTCCTGCAAAAGCATATAGGCCTTAGTTGTTTTCACCTGCAAGGCATCCTCAACCTGCTTGCGGGTAACATAACCCTGCATAGCAGCAAGCTGCATTACTTTGTCCTTTTCATCCGCAAAGCCATAGCATTCCTGCGTTTCGCTGATGCTAAACTCCTTGGCCTGCACCTCATTAACATTAGGCAAAACAACCTTAAAGCCACCGTAAACCGCAATAAATTCCGGCTTTGCCGCAGTATCCAGATAGCTTTGCTGAATTTTTTCAATCCCCGTACCAAAGCTCTCTATTAAGCGCAAGCGGTAGAACACAGCAGCTAGCGCAGGATTGCGCGTCTGCGATACGCCGATAAAAATTGTTTCCATTTTTAAACCCGTAACAAGTCCACCCAAAGAGATAAACTCAATGCGATCATCGTAAATATTAACCAACGTGCTGCCGCTGAAGCTGTAATCACGGTGTACAAGGCAATTCAGCAGCACCTCGCGCACAGCCTCAGGCGGATAATCCTGCGTATCTACACGCTCCAAGCCGTGAAAGGTTGCTTTGGTTTTATTATAATTATCTATAAATGCGTAAGCATCGTAAAGCTGCTGCAGCAAAGAGCCGGTAAACTCACGTCTGTCGCGAAAAACCGCTCTCGTACTGCCCTGAAAAACCGCTACCTTCAGTGAATGCTCGCACTGCTCGGAAAGCAGCAGCGCCAGATTAGTATACAGGCCATCGTCACCGATGAGCTTAAGAGTGCGCAGCTGCGCCTCATCCAATTTCAGCTCACGCTGCCGAAAATGCTTGCGCAACGCAGTAAAGGTCAGCTCCTGCTGCATACTGCGCATGCTTTCGTACGCAATATTTTCTTTCATTAGCTTTCGTTCCTTTCGTTTTCTTTTATTTTACATCATTTTAGGAAAGAAAGCAACAAAAAACGCTCTGCGTACTACCGTCAGTAATACGCAAAGCGTTAATAAACCAAACTTAAACTACTGCCTCAATGATAACCTTATCCCCTACATTTATCCGCTGCACTCCTGCCTGCTTATTTTTGTTAAAGCTAAAGCTCAGCAGATAACCAACCTTGGTATGATAAGCATCAAGATAAGCAGCTAATTGGCTTTCACCGCGATTATTATATTCGTTTCCGCGCCAAATTTTCATTTCGATAATACTGCTCATCATTATAATCAACTATCACATCTGTTCTGCATAAATCCCTTGTACGTGCTTCGACATAATAGTTGCCGGTTCCGTTGATTATAGGACGCAAGTACAGCAAAAAGTACTTTCTTCCCTCCTCCTCCAGAAAGCGCTCATCACACGAACCGAAAATATCATTAAAATGCACAATGAATTTTTGGAGCACCAGCTCCATATCTAGTCTGCCATTAATTATAAACTGATTCTTATCCTGAAGAGATGCTTTGTAAAGCTCATTCTTCTGCAGCTCATCCTCCGCCAGATAATAATTATAGAGTCTGGTTTCAAAAATTCTGTTGGCAATCGCTACATACCCGTCTTTATTTTTTATAAAGCCAAACATCGTAGCCATATCAATAGCTGCTTCATCGGCACTGTAAGGATACATATTGCCGGAGAAAAGCACTGCCTTCAGCATCCGGTTCAGCTTCGGGTAGGCGTGCAGCTTCCCTATCAAGGATTCAAATAAGGTGTTTTTCTCCTGCAAAAGCAGGCGTACTGCCGCATTAAAGCCATCCTTAGTCCAAGCAGCTTTTTTAGAAGCATATTCCGGCATTAAGCAAACCTTTTCATCGAGCAGCTGGCACAATCTGGAAACCAAAAACGGATAGCCTGCCGTATAATCGTAAATCCAGCCCGCAAAGACCTTGGTATCAAAAGCAAGTCCGTAATCCTTGGCATATTCATTAAGCATAGCAGCAATCTCTGCTTGTGAAAAGCTCATGTCTATCGTAAAATCCGCCGCTATGTTCCAAGGACTGTTATATTTATGCTCTTCATCCGCACGCAGCTTTTGTTTGAGATTTTTGATGTCATATACTCCGGCAAGAATAACGGACTGAAACGCAGGCTGCCAGGCACGTTCGATATATTGCGCCCTGAGCTGCGCCAAAAAATCTAAAAAAACCTGATTATTAGAAGCACTGTCCACCTCATCAATCATCAGAACGATAGGCTTATCGCTCACTGCACAGATATCCCTCATGCATTCAAAAAGCTCCTTCAGACTGAAAATACTGTTACTGATTACAGCTGCATTTTTCAAATCTGCACAGGCCTTTTCCAAGGCAGTATTTTCCGACAGGCGGTTACGCTTCAGCGCATGCAAAAAAGAGCCTGCGAAAGCAATAGAAAATATATTGCCGTCCTTAAATTTAGAAGCATCAAAGGTTTGAAAGTCCAGCAAGACGGTGTAATATTCACTTTGCAGATAGCCGAAAAGTGCCTGCAGCGTTGTTGTCTTACCATACTGGCGTGCTCTATTGATGGTGAAATACTTTTTTGCATCAATCATTTCTTTAATCTTTTGCAGTCGTCCACTGATATCAACCATATAATGCTCGCCGGGTATGCAAACAGCTGTCGTATTAAAGGTCTTACGCATCATTCCATCTCCTTGCTTCAAATATTTCTTCTTAAATTATAGCATATTTGCCAAGAAAAGCATATCTTGCAGCTACGCAAGACTTCTCTGTTCCCTACGGACGCACGCTGGTGCGCAGCTGAATGGCCTCTGCCAGATGCACCGCCTCAATGTTCTCGCTGCCCGCAAGGTCCGCAATCGTGCGTGCCACCTTCAGGATGCGGTCATGGCTGCGAGCGCTGAGATTGAGCATATTAAAGTAGCGCTCCATAACGTTCTGCGCCGCCGCGTCCAGCTGGCAATATTTAACAACCTCGCTCCGTCCCATCTGCGCATTGCAGTGCATCCCCAAGGCCTCCAAGCGCTCCTGCTGCAGCAGTCGCGCCTTCACTACGCGTTCGCGGATAGCAGCGGAGGATTCACCCTTTTCCTTCGTTTTCAGCTCGCTGAACTCCACCCTGCTCAGGTTTATCTGCATATCGATTCTGTCCATCAGCGGACCGGAAATCTTGCGTTTATAGCTGTCAATTTCCGATTGTTTACAGGAACAGCGGTGCACCGAATCGCCAAGAAAGCCGCAGGGACACGGGTTTTGAGCTGCGCATAATATGAACTTGCTCGGAAAGGTCATTGCCGCCCTCACACGCGAAATGCTCACCTCGCCATCCTCCAGCGGCTGACGCAGCATCTCCAGCGTAGCGCGTTCAAACTCCGGCAGCTCGTCCAAAAAGAGTACGCCGTTATGTGCCAAAGTAACCTCCCCCGGGCGCGGTGTACTGCCTCCGCCAAGCAAGGCGCTGCCACTGATGCTGTGATGCGGACTGCGGAACGGGCGCTCCAGCATGACGCTGTCGGCCTGCGGCAAGAGTCCCACAATGCTGTAAATCTTGGTGACCTCCAGCGCCTCAGCCTCCGTCATCGGCGGCAGAATCGTCACCAAACGGCGCGCCAGCATCGTCTTCCCACAGCCCGGAGAACCCACCATCAGGATACTGTGACCGCCGGCGGCAGCAATCTCCAAGGCTCTGCGCGCCACAAGCTGTCCTTTGACATCGGCAAAATCCACATGATAAATCTTATTATTATTCTGCAGAATATTTTCCTTCGGCAGCGGCGTCAGCGTGTTCTTCCCCTTCAGGTGCTCCACCAGCTCCTTTAAGGTTGCCACCGTATACACATCAATGCCGTGAATGAGCTTGCCCTCGGCAGCGTTGGCCTGCGGGATATACACCTCCTGCGCCCCGCACTTCTTGGCATCCATAATCATGGAAAGCACGCCGGAAACCTTACGGATTCTGCCGTCCAGCGACAGCTCGCCGATGAAAACCTTGCTCTCCAGCTTTTCGGGCTCCAGAATTCTGCCGCAGGTCATGAGGCCTACGGCAATAGGCAGATCAAGGCCGCTGCCCTCCTTGCGCAAATCAGCAGGTGCCAGATTAACTGTAATCCGCGTCATCGGGAAGGGATAATTGGAATTACGCAGCGCCGCCTTTACGCGCTCCTTGGACTCACGCACGGCCATCGCCGGCAGTCCCACCAGATCAAAGCTGGGCAGGCCGTTGCTCACGTCCACCTCCACCAAAATCTGTACACCATCAATACCACAAGTTGTTTCGCCAAGAATCTGTGCAAACATTATCAACACTCCTTTTCTTTTAAAAGCAGTGCGGCCAATGCCTGACGCTGATAGCCGCAGTGCTTTCAATGATAATTTCTACTACATCAAAGGAAAGCACCGGCGGCTGCTCCAGCAGACCTCTGCATTGGAGATAATATTCAGCGCAACGATGAATTTTTCTTTGCTTTGCCGGTGTCACGGCCTCTATCGGTCTGCCGAACCGGGTAGAAGCACGCGTCTTGACCTCTATGAAGCTGATACAGCCACTTTTTTCAACGATAAGATCAATTTCACCATAACGGTGACAGCGAAAGTTGCGGGTCAATATTTTATAACCCATATTTTGCAGATAGCGGCAGGCAAAATCTTCGCCGTATTTCCCAAGACTACTCCTCGACGGGGTACTCATAGTTATCAGCCTGCGGAGCATAGAGGATATTTTCCTCAGCAGCCACTGGCGGCAGCTGCATGCTCTTCACAGGCTCAAAGCTGCGGCGGTGCCAGCGTGTAGCACCCAGCTCGCTCACAGCCTGCATATGTGCGCCGCTGCCATAGCCCTTGTTATGCGCAAAGCCGTAGGCAGGATAAACAAGATCAAGGCGCTCCATGATGCGGTCACGAGTAACCTTCGCAATAATGGAGGCAGCGGCAATAGAAGCGCTCAGCGCATCACCGTGCACCACGGATTCAATCTTCATACCGGGAACCTTCACCGGCATTGCGTCAATCAGCGCTGCCTGCGGCTTGCAGTGCAGGTTTTCCAGCACCTGCGCCATGCCCTGCTGCGTTGCGGCATAGATATTCAGCTCATCAATATTGCTGACGCTGACGATGTTCACCTCGATATCCAGCGCCTTGGCCATAACCTCGTTATACAGCATATCGCGCTTAGCAGCGGAAAGCTGCTTGGAATCGTTCAGCCCGCTGATAAAAACATCCTTGGGCAGAATAACGACAGCGATAACCAGCGGTCCTGCCAAAGGTCCGCGGCCTGCCTCATCTACGCCGGCAATCAGCTCGCAGCCTTCGGCATAGAGCTCGCGTTCCAATTTCAGCATCGCCGTGAAGCGCTCCTTCTCCGCCGCCGCCTTCTCCAGGCGCTTGTTGTATGCTGCCAGCAGCTTCTGTACTCCCTTGCGCTCGTCTGCTGCCAGCGTCGCCAGCTGCTCCGCCGTCGGCGTGCCTGCCAGCAGCTCCTTGATTTCGCTAATATTCATCTTCTGTATCTCCCTTAACTTTTATTTTTGCATAAAGAAAAACCGCCCTGCGGCGGTTTTTATGGCACGACAAATCAAGGCTCGTCGATTGTAAACCGCCCTAAACGTCCTGCTCGGAAGTCTCTGAGTACAAGCTGAATAACCTTATCAAGGTCCAGCAGTCCACCAGACTTCAGACAACCTCTGGCAACGGCAATCTTCGCCATAACGGCGTTGACATCATCACCCTGCTCGAGGCTTACTGCATATTTAGTTTGCAAATCCTGAGGATATTTGCGTATCAACAGATCAAGCAGCAGCTCTACGGCCTGCTCCCTGTCGAATACATCCTCCTTGATGGCACCGGTAACAGCAAGCGCAAAGCCCACCGACGGGTCCTCAAACTTAGGCCAGAGCACACCCGGCGTATCCAAAAGCTCTAAGCCCTTGGCAATCGTTACCCACTGCTGTCCGCGTGTTACACCCGGCTTATCGGCAGCCATTACCTTGTTCTTGCCTACGAGGCGGTTAATCAGGGTAGACTTGCCGACATTCGGAATACCTACAATCATAACGCGGACGGGACGGTTGCGCACGCCCTTCTTCAGCCATTTATCAATCACAGGCTTGGCAGCCAGCTGAACTACACTGATAAGCTGCTTAACGCCCTTACCGGTAGCGCAGTCAATCTTGCACACAGGCAGACCGCTGTGCTTGATTTTTTCCAGCCACAGGTCAGTCTGGGCCTTGTCTGCCATATCAATCTTGTTCAGTGCGATAACCTTCGGCTTGCTGCCAAGAATATCCTGCAGCATGGGGTTGGTACTTGAGCGCGGAATACGTGCGTCCAGCATCTCCACCACTACGTCAACCAGCTTAATCTGGCTTTCCATCATGCGCTTCGCCTTGGTCATATGGCCGGGGAACCACTGAATCTTAAAATCCTCCAGCATCATTCGCCCATACCCGTATCAGCCTTCAGCACGCGCATCTTGTCCAGCGGCCAGAAGGCAACCAGCGCACGTCCCTTAACCAGCTTCAGCGGCACAAAGCCAACATCGGCAAAACGGCTGTCCTCAGAGTTATTACGGTTATCACCCAATACAAAGATGGTGTCCTTGGGAACAACTACCTTGCGGTAATCGGAAATATTTTTGCCCTTCGGGTCATTGTGGTAGATATAGGTTTCGTTCAGCTGCTTGCCGTTGACGAATACCTTGCCCTGCTGCATCTCCACAGTGTCACCGCCAACTGCGATAACGCGCTTGATAAAGTCACGGGTCTGGTCCTTGGGGAAGCGGAAAACTACGATTTCGCCCTTCTTCGGGTCGGTAACAAAGTAGCTCAGCTTATCAACGACAAGACGCTCATGGTTTACCAAAGTAGGATACATAGAGGAGCCTTCTACCATGTAAGGCTCTACCAAAAAGGTGCGGATGCAGAATGCCAGTGCAACCGCAATAATAATCGAAACAAGCCAGTCACTGGCAGAATCCTGCCAGGAGGTTTCACTTTTCTTGCTCAACTAATGAGCCTCCTCTCTATTGCCGGCACAGGCCGGATTTTTAACTACAATAATATAGATATATTGTAGCATAGATTGCAGCTTCAGTTATGACATAATTGTAAATTTGCTTTATTTTAAAGCATAAATGCTTCATAACGTAATAAAAGGGACCGTACTACTACAGTCCCTTTTACTATAAACAAAGATTGATTAGCGTTTTTCTCTGATACGAGCAGCTTTACCAGTCAGTTTGCGCAGATAATACAGTTTAGCACGGCGAACGATACCAACGCGTGCTACAACGATTTTCTCAATACGCGGGCTGTGAACCGGGAAAGTTCTTTCTACGCCAACGCCGTAGGAAATACGACGAACGGTGAAGTTTTCACGAACGCCGGAGCCACTGCGGGAAATTACAACGCCTTCAAACAGCTGAACGCGCTCGCGGGTACCCTCGACGATTTTGCAATAAACTTTAACGGTGTCGCCTGCTTTAAACTCAGGGATGTCGGAACGAAGTTGTTCTTGTTCCAGTACTTCAATAATGTTCATAGTTTCCTCCTAAATCATAGACGTTCATGTGCGAACTCCACAGCGGACCGTCCGTATTACACAACGTAAATTGTATCATAGACAAACAATTTATGCAAGAGAAAAGTGTATAATTTCTTGCATTTTTCTTTAATTTTTTTCCCACCAGGCCTCGCCTGCAAGCCTGTCCAGAATAATGGCTGCAGCACTGCGCACGCAAAGATGATTATAGTCACAGGGGCCGTAAACTGGCTCCAGAATATAATCAAATTTGGCCATAGTTTCCGCCTCGATGCCAAAGCCTGTGCCGAACAAAAGCAGCACCGGTCTGTCACCCTCCTGCAGCTGCTTACGCATAAAGCTATAGGAAACGGTGTTGGGATAAATGCGTGCATCCGTAGTGACAACGTAAGGCTGCTTGCCTGTGCGCTCTACAATCGTCTGCACCGCACTTGCGATATCAGGCTGCCACAGCACGCGGCTCAGCGCGTCGGCACGGTCGGGGTTATACACCTTGCCATAGCCCTCCTGCCAGTAGGAAAGTATCTTGTCGATAATCTGCTTCTGGACCTCCAGCGGATGAATGATGTAATAGCCCTGCACGTTATAAGTGCGGCAGGTACGCGAGATATCGTGGATATCAAAGTTAGTCACCGCGCCGGCGATAACGTTCATGCGCTTGTTATAGATAGGATAATGGACAAGGCCAACATATAAATCAGCCATTCGCCTCATCCTCCTTCACCTCGGCGCTTGCGTGTTTTTCCTGCTCGGCAGCTATTTCGGCACGCAGCTCCTCATAGAAGCGGCGCTCCGATTTTTTCATTTTATAGGGCAAGCGGCCTGTCAAAAGCTCCTTCTGCTCCGCACTCAAAAGGTCGGGACGCAAAGCGAGCGTTGCCTTGAGCGACTGCTTCAGGCGCCAGCTGTTAATCAGCGCATGGTTGCCGCTGCGCAGCACCTCAGGCACCTCCATGCCCTCAAAGTTCACCGGACGGGTGTACTGCGGGTATTCCAGAAGGCCGGTGCTGAAGGAATCCTCCTCCGCACTTTCAATCTTGCCCAGTACGCCGGGAATAAAGCGGGAAATTGCATCCATCACAATAATAGCAGGCATTTCGCCGCCGGTGAGCACGTAATCGCCGATAGACAGCTTTTCATCTACCCAATGGAAGATGCGCTCGTCAAAGCCCTCATAATGACCGCAGACGAAGATAAAATCCTGGCCGCTGTGGGCATATTCCTCGACAATGCTCTGTTTGAGCGTGCGTCCACCCGGGCACATCGCAATAACACGGGCGTTGGGCAGCTGCTCCTTCGCCTTGCGGATGGCAGCCACCATCGGCTCCGGCTTCAGCACCATGCCTGCACCACCGCCGAAGGGAGAATCATCCACCGTGCGATGCACGTCATGCGTAAAATCGCGCGGATTGATGCAGCTCACCTCAATCAGACCCTTGGAGGCAGCGCGCTGCAGAATGCTGTGACCTGCAGCCTGCTCAATCTGTTCGGGAAATAAGGTTACAAATAAAAACTTCATTCTGCCTCAACCCATTCCGGCAGCTCTACGACAATGCGCTTTTCTGCCAGATTGATTTCCTTGACATATTTCTTCAGTGCCGGCAGCAGGTAATCCTTCTGTCCGGGGACAGCGATAACATAAACATCATTGCTGCCTGTGCTCAGTGCGTCCTTAAAGGTGCCGATTTGCTCGCCCTGCTCGTCATAAACAGGCAGGCCGATAAGGTCAGCAACATAGAAGCGTCCTTCCTCCAGCTCAGGCAGGTCCTCAGCGTTAATGCTTACCTCCATACCGCGCAGCAGCTCGGACTCGTTCATGCTTTTGATTTCGGCAGTAGTCACCAGCACCATTCTTTTATGAAAGCGTGCTGCTTTAATTGTCAGCTTACGACCGTCCGGCAGCAGCAGATAATCCAGGTCTAAAAATTGTTCCGGCTTATCGGTTAACGGCAATATACGAATATCGCCCCGCACACCGTGCGGAGCGACAATTTTGCCAATAACTATTTGGTTTTCCATGGATTATTCGCGGAAAGCGATAATCTTACCGTCTTCGGTAAGGATTTCTGCGCCCATCAGAGTATCAATATTGGTGCCTACGGTAATTTCTACAGTACGCTCCAAGGTACCATGACCAATTTCAGCGCCCAGCTCAAGAGCTTCCGCTCTTTTCAGCTTAGCCTCTGCTTCTTGTTTGGCAGCAGTACGCTTATTTCTTTCGATGTCAATTTGTTCGCGCAAAGCCGGAAGCACGCTCAAATCGCTGGCAGCCTGATGCAATGCTTTTTTAGCCTGGAACTCGAATTGCTCCAGATCAAGCTCCATATTCTTTATGGTATTTTGGAGATCTCCAACAATTTTCAACTTTAAATCTTCAGTAACTTTTGCTTTAACAGCGACGGGAACCCTAACGATCATTTTATCCATAGCGATATACCATCCTCAATCAAATAATTTCGACAATGACTTTCACATTTTCACGGGTTGCTACTGCTTTCATAACAGTTCTGATAGCTTTTGCGATACGGCCCTGTTTTCCAATAACCTTACCCATATCTTCAGAAGCAACATGGAGGCGAAGCACCGTTGTTGTACCGGTGGTCTCCTCCTCCACTACTACTGCAGAGGGATCATTTACAAGAGATTTGGCCATAACTTCTACCAATTCCTTCATGTAGATCACGCCCCCTCAAATTATTTTGCTGCTTTAGCTTCAGCAAATTTTTTCATGATACCATCCTTGCTGAACAGGTTTTTAACGGTATCGGTCGGTTGAGCGCCTTTGTTCATCCAGTCGATAGCTTTCTCAGCATCGATTTTTACGCTAGCCGGTTGAACGGTGGAATCGTAGTAACCGATGGATTCGATGAAACGACCATCACGAGGAGAACGAGCGTCTGCAACAACAATACGATAGAAAGGAGCTTTTTTAGCGCCCATACGTTTTAAACGGATTTTAACTGCCATGTTGATTTTCACCTCCTTAAATTAATATCTCACAACATGGAACTTTTCATTTATTATCTGCCAAACGGCAGCTTGAAGCCGCCCTTGGAAGCAAACTTTGCCATACCCTGCATACGCTTCATCATCTTCTTGCTTTCTTCAAAGTTTTTCAGAAGCTTGTTGACATCCTGTACACGCATGCCGCAGCCTGCAGCGATACGTTTACGACGGCTGCCGTTGATGATTTCGGGTTTTTGTCTTTCCTTCTTGGTCATGGAACGGATAATTGCTTCGATGCGGTCGAATTCCTTCTCGTCCACATTAGCTTCCTTCAGCTTTTGGCTGATGCCGCCCATGCCGGGGATTAAGCCTAAGATGGTTTCCAGAGAACCCAGCTTTTTAACCTGCTGCATCTGGTCCAGGAACTGCTCTAAGGTGAATTCGTCCTTGCGCAGCTTTTTCTCCATCTCCAGTGCCTTGGCGAGGTCAGTTGTAGACTGGATTTTTTCTACCAGAGTCAGGATATCGCCCATGCCCAGAATACGGGAAGCCATACGATCCGGATGGAAGGGCTCCAAAGCATCCAGCTTTTCGCCCAAGCCGATCAGCTTAACCGGTTTGCCGGTAACAGCCTTTACGGAAAGCACCGCACCACCGCGGGCATCACCATCGAGCTTGGTAACAATCAGGCCGTCAATACCCAATTCCTTATCAAAGCTTTCAGCAACAGTTACTGCGTCCTGACCGGTCATAGCATCTACAACCAGCAGAATTTCCTGAGGATGAACAGCACCCTTAATGTTGCGCAGCTCCTCCATCAGCTCTTCATTTATATGTAAGCGGCCTGCGGTATCGATGATTACCGTATCGCATGCCAGGCTATGTGCTTTTTCCATGGCCTTTTGGGCAATTTCTACAGGAGAAACCTTGTCGCCCAGAGTAAATACCGGCACATTCAGCTGTTCGCCCAAAACCTGCAGCTGGGTAATAGCAGCAGGACGGTAAACGTCGCCTGCAACCAAAAGCGGTTTTTTGTGCTTGCGCTTCAGGTAGTTAGCCAGCTTGCCGGCGGTAGTAGTTTTACCTGCGCCCTGCAGACCAACCAGCATGATAACCGTCGGCGGTTTGGGAGCAACAGTGAGCTTGCTTTGGGTACCGCCCAAAAGCTCAATCAGCTCTTCGTTTACAATTTTGATAATCTGCTGATGCGGATTCAGACCTTCGCCGATCGCTTCACCAACAGCGCGCTCTTTAACCTTGGCTACAAAGTCCTTAACAACCTTAAAGTTAACGTCAGCCTCCAAAAGCGCCATACGCACTTCGCGCATAGGAGCCTTTAAATCCTCCTCAGTCAGCTTGCCGTTGCCACGGAACATCTTTAATGCATTTTGTAATCTTTCAGATAAACTTTCAAATGCCATTCTATCTACCTACCTTCACTGCAAAGCTCTTTCAGCATTTGCACGGCCTCGTCTTTTTTTGCCTCATCCGGAGTTGCCAGCAAATCTATTGCCTGCTGCAGCTTAGCATGCAGCTCCTCCTCGCGGCTCAGCACCTTCAGTGATGCTTCATATCGTTCTAGCAGCTGCTCAACACGCTTGAGCAGGTCGTGGACAGCCTGGCGTGAAACGCCCAGCTCCTCCGAAATCTCACTCAGAGACAAGTCGTCATAGAAATACAGTCCCAGGCATTGCTTCTGCTTAGCTGTCAGAAGTCCGCCATAAATATCAAAGAGCCTACCTAAGCGCATACGCTGCGCAAAAATTTCTTCTGCTGACATTTTTATCCCTCTCGAAATTTAGTCGACTATGTAAGTATAAAGCATAAAGCGATGCTTGTCAAGTATTTTTACTTGTCACCTTTAAAAAATTTTCTAAGCCTCTTTTTCTTCCTTCAGCCATTGCCAGATAAGCGGCGCTGCGTAGCTTCCCATCGCCTCATACGTCTGGGATTTGGGATGAATGCCGTCAACGTAGGCCTTAAACCTAGCGCCAGCGTCAAGGCCGATGGCAGGCTGCAAATCCAGCAGGAAGGCCTTGCCGCCGCAGATATGCTCTGCCTCCTGCCGCAGGTTCAGCAATTGACGGTTGAGCGCCTGCTCCGTACTGATGAACGGCAGCACTACGCACAGGCTGTACTGCTTTTCCTCGCACCACTCCAGCACACGCTTGTAATCGCGGCTGATGTCCTCAAGGCGCCGTCCCTGCAGAATATCGTTCGCCCCGCCGAGGAAGAGGACGTGATGCACATATTCCGGCAACGCGTACTGGCGCATGCGGTAGATGATATCGTCGCAGCAGTCACCGCAGACGCCGTAGTTGAGCATTTTAATCTGCGTCAGCTTTTCCACCTGAGCGGTCCAGGAATAGCGTGGGCCGAAGGGAAAGCCCTGCACCAGAGAATCGCCGTAACAGGCAACGTATTTCATGATAATCGCTCCTCACGTTGTTTTTTCTACATATTATTATAGCATAGATGGCGGAGGAAGAAATTGCAGGCAGCAAATATAAAATTAATTTATTGACACATTCAGCTAGGATTTACTAATGCTTTAGCACAAAAGCCACTATTTATTAGCATCCTATTTCTTTGATTCACGTTTTTTGAACTGTTCACATAAATTAAATATGTCATCTTTTCCTACTCTATCATTGAACATTTCCTGAAATTCTGCCATGAAATCAATCAAATTCTCTGTAATTTTAAATGGATCAGTCTCGTCAGATATAATATTTTCATATAAAACTTCTATACCTCCTCTCATATAATCTTCAAATAGTTTGAAATCATTTTCATCTTCGCAAAAGTATCTGAATGCTTTATCTATTCGCTTTTGTTCGTTTGGCTCATACTCATTATCTAACAACAAAATAAGCTTCATTACCTCCTGCGCTCTATCTGCATATCTAATAACTTGACCTTCTGAAATTTTAGGCCCATGATCCGACACTTCTCTTGCTGCCTTACGTTTATATAAATACCCTATCATAGGTGCTACCGTGTAAATTTTGTGATTAAAAGCAAAAATTTTTATTTCTTTTTCATATGTGCCTTTTTCAACCAATGTATCAGTTAACTGTTTAACATATTCGCCATGTTTACCAGTAAACTGATATTCACCGGAAAAGAAATCTCTTTCGCTACTTTTGGTATTGTTATTAAAAGTCATGCTAATATCCCCTTATTTAATTTCAGTAAGATAGTCACTAATTTTGTCAAAAGTCAAACGTCTTCCTATCGCATTTCCAAAATACTGCTCAGCAACTTTGCCATCAGTATCTTTTATAAAAATGATTACTTGGTCAGCAATTTGCGGTAAGGTATCACATACAATTTTAATTCTTTGGTTATCTAACGTTGATAAAGGAGCATCCATTACGACAGGATATGTTTCATTAGCACTATTTTCCTTTGCAATTCTGATAATGGCAGCTAAAAAAGCAAATATTACGGCTATACCTTGAGCAGTAGATGTTTCTAATGAATTAAATTTATCATTAACACTAACTTTAACTGCATAATTATCGTCAATTTGTAAAGTTATACTTCCATTAAAGAACTTCTTAAAATTTTCATTGATATATGCCTGTAGATTTGCTTTTGTCTTTATTTCTTTAGCTGTATATTCAACGTTAAATTTATCATATAAGGCTTCTGCATATTTTTTTGCAAGAGCTATACTTGCATTCTGTGAACTTTTCTTTGCTAAAGTATCTCGTTCAGTTTCCTTGCTTTGTATAGAAACACTAAAACCACCTATTCTTTTTTCTAATGCACTTTTATTATTACGTAATTGAACAGTATTAATTTTTGTTGCCGAAATTAGTTTGTTCAATCTATTTACTTCTCTACTTACATCTTTTCCATTTAACTTTTTGTCAATCTCATCTATTTCTTCTAAACATTGACTAATTTGTTCATCTAAAGTAAGAATAGAAGCAAAATCACTCCTAGCATCATTCAGTAAATATACTTTTTCTTGATATTTATCCTTCATCCTTTTTATAAAATTACCAATACTTGTACTTATAGATTCTGGCGGTAAGTAGTTTATAAGATTTTCCAGCACCTTCCATTCTTTACTATTTTCTTCTAATATAGTACCACATATACACTGTTTTTGCTTAAGCAAGTATTTAATTGTATCACCATGTAGTTTAGGAATGTCTTTTCCGCTAACATCGCTATTAGATAAAATAACCAAGGCTTCTTTAACCGGCCATTAACAAATAAATCGATCAAATAAATTATCTCTATTTAAATTATCATATATTCTGCTCAACGATTGATATTTACGCCATTTATGTTGTTCCAGCTCATTTTGTCTAATCGTCTTAGTTCTCTGCAAATTCTCTGCTTCAGCATATGTTTTTATTTTATTTTCAAGCTCTTCAATGTACAAATCATTGCTTTTTATAGATTCATCTGCACTATTTATATCATTATCCGCGCTTTGCCATTCAGACTTAAGTCTTTTAATTTCCTCAGTCAATTCTGCAATTCTTCTGTCGCTTCCGCTAATATACTCATCCTCAAGCTTACCAATAACACTACCCTTCAGTTTTGGGTTTAAGTGATTTAAAGCATTGCGAGTAGCTTTTAATCCGGTAAGGCTGTTCACTGCTTCAACAAAATTATTACTTTTCCTTCCTGATGAAATCTCCTTACTCAAAGTTTCTATTTTCTCTCCATCAAAGAAAAAGTACTTTGATAAATCTTGTGGCATAATATCATTAATAGTATTGGTCAACTCTATATTTTTTAGCGATTCAGTTTTACCTGTACCAAGCCACATTCTATTGCCATTTTTATCTTTTTTAGAAATAGCCAATATAGAATTTTGAGGCTTTAAACTATCATTATACTGCTTTGTATACTCTTGTTGGCGAACAACACAATACTCTTCTTGTTTATGTTCTAAATATACCCTTACGCAAACCATTTCCTTTTGATTAGGAATCATATTATTAGCTACCAAACGATTTAATAATATTTTATCTTGGAAACTATTAGTACCATAAAAGCACCAAAAAAAAGCTTGCGCTAAACTTGTCTTACCACTTCCGTTATCACCCATGATAAGTGTTACATTCTGGTTTTTATCAATAGCAAACTGAATTTTTTCATCTTTGAATTGTCTAAAGTTAGTAAGTTCTATACTCTGCAAACGCATTTTATTTTCTCCTCTATCAATTCCTTTATTTCTTTAACGATATCTTGATTACTCTTATTTTGTTGAATACCTTTCTTTTCAATAATAGTAATTTTAACCAATAATTGATTTAATAACTTCTCATCTAGTTCATCATACATCGAAGCCATCTACTACACCTTCCTCTTCATTACTTTCATTTATATAATAAGCTTCACTAATCTCATCAATAAGTTTATATGATTCTACCGGATTCATAGCCAACCTAGAAAACTCCTTTAAGCGTTTGACTTCATTTCTCGCCAACGAAGCTTCTGCCATAACATCTGCCTTCGTCAATCCGTAAGTTTCATCTATCCCTCGAGGTAAAGTAATAAAATCATATATTTCAGCAAACCTTTTGCCAGTCTGAGGTGACAGACGCAATACTCTTCCTCTTCTCTGTATATACTCTTTTGGATTAGTTGTACTAGCTAAGATAAATGCCTTTTGAATAGCTGGAATGTTTACACCTTCATCAAGGCATTTTATTGCAACAATCGCCTGTAAATCTTTACCAGTTTCGAAATACTCTTTAATCGCCCTTCTTTCTGCCATATTTTCGCTAGCTGTAAATTTAGATACATTCATTCCTAGTTCATTGCCTAATAATCTGGTAATTGTTTCAATCTGTCTCAAATCATCATTATTAGTAACCGAATAATCTTTTTCATATGAATTTAAAGTAGTTGCACCACAATAGACAAGCATATAATAATCATCCTTAAATGGAGTTATCACTTTTTTTAACGCATCTATCTTAGCATTTGCGCCAGCAACCAGTCTTGCTCTTTTGATAGCTAACTTCACGCCAGCATCATTTAATTTACAATGCCCATGTCTATCAGTAATTATACATCTTAACATTTTCTGAGTAATTTCTTGAAATGCTTGTAATTCATTTTCATCTAATGTTACAACTATTGGATAATATTTATACGGTGTCAACTTCCCTTCATCAATAGCTTTATCTAGAGTATATTCAATACACTTCTCCCCAAAAAAATTGCATAACCTAGTAGTTCCTATATCATCAAAGTGTCTTTTTAAAGTTGCTGATAAAGCTAAGCGGTATTTATATTTATCATCTAACAATTCTAATAATCTTTCTGTTCCTAAATTATGTGCCTCATCAGCAACTAAACAAATAGGTTTTCTTATTCTTTTTATCTGCTTTTGTACATATTCACTAGCAAAGGTTGCTGTAGTAGTTACAAAGCAAAAAAATCTTTTATTGTCTAGATAAGTCTGATTACGAATAGCTGTCTCCAATTGTTTTTTCCAATCTTTTTGAGGTGAACTGCTATAACCGATAATAGGCTTCATATTAAAATTGATAATATCAGATACCCATTGCTCTACTAAGTGCTGATAAGGGCAAACTATAATTACTGCAAGATTATCATCTACAGACTCAGATAAGCTCGAAATTGCGCCTAACCCTGTAAAAGTCTTACCAGTACCAGTCGCCATATCAAAAATTCCACAAAAAGATTGCTTTTCCCACTCATTGATAGCTTCTATTTGATAGTCATATAAACTAACACTTTTAGGTATTCGAGCCCCTTGTTTTTTCTTGTTTAATTCGTTTGCAACTAATTTATTTTCGAATTCTTCTTGATCTATTAAATAGTTTGGTGCTTTTTTCTTATATTTTGTTATTATCGCCTGAGAAATCTCTGGAAACTTCATTACGTTAATCCCTGGCTCACAATCATTCCAAATTGAACAAAAAGCATTTTCTTTCTTATCTACTCTTGCTGCATCTCCTGCACCCATCCAGTTACAAAATACATCGATAGTTTCATAATTTGCGGTTAAAGCGGTAACAGATTCATTCATAGAACCGGAAAAAGCAACTTTATTACCATCAATGTCCTCAATTATCCCCATTTTTTCATGATACATACCAATACCATTTTTATCTTCTATAAATGCTATTCGAATATCTAATATACCATCAGCAATTAAGTTAGCTAACAAATTTAATCTTTCCATTGCATAGTAGTCGTCTATTGTGTCCGGCAATTCTTTTAACAAGGCTTTTTTTACTATATTTTCTCTACTATCGTAACCTGCTTTTATTGCGTGTAAATCATCATCCGATAAATATGGTGAAGCAACTATCTGTATGCTTCCATTATTTTTTGCTATCGTTGTAATACCCTTAGTAATTTGTACTAAAGAAGTGGAAGAAAAGAAACCCACAGCTCTTTTATATACTGCTGCCTGAGTTAACAAAGGTATATAAAAGTCCTTTACAATATGATCAATTAAACTTCTATACTCTGTTTTTATTCTACAATCCTGCAAACTCATCTTATTCCCTCCCAGTACATACTTTTTATGAACAAACTACAAAGCTATGGTAGTTTAAATATTCAACACCTTCACAATAACTCTGTGATATGATTTTTTATATCTCCCTTTAGATAATTATATCTAATTTTTAGCAAAGACTTTACTTTATCAGGTGACGAAATATCGTAACCTGAATTATATTCAGAAATTTGTAAAGAAGCCTTTACAGTATCATTTATCATCTTGCTGTACTCATCTATACTTTTACAAGAAATCTTTATATTATCATCTTTTGTTATGTAAACAAAATTCAAAGGTGAATTACAGATATGCTTTTTATCATCTCTAAGTTTTTTAGCACTATCTTGTATGTTCGCAACAGAACCCAATGGTATAATATGATGCAATTCTAAGGAATCTACATTATCAGAAAATACACTAACATATTGTTCAGCATCAAACATACTATTGTAAGTTTTTGACAAAAAGTATTGACTAATATAGGTACGTAAAATTTTCTTTGGAAAACGATCTTCAGCTACTTTATCTAGCAACAATAATTTTTCATCAGAAAAATTGTTGTTGTTTAAGACTTCTTCTCTCATAGATTTAATCCAATCATCATTACATTGCTTAGACAGCATGCCAAAGAAAAGTTTCAAATGTTTAATTAATACACTACTTTGATCTTTGTCAAATTCGCCGGAAAATACGCTAGCCCAATACCAAGCTTCTAATTTTTCATGAACTTCCAGATTATTATAATAACTATCATTGGTAAATATAGTGGCTACAAACACCAGCATTAAACTATAGTTAATTTCTCTTATATTTCTAATTCCACATCTTGCCTGAAAGAAAAACAGTGCTCTATCTAACGAGGTACATATCTTTTCGCAATTTACGTTTATTTCTTCTGGAGATAATTGTAAGATTTTATTACGTTTTATATAGTCTATATTATATCCATCGTATTTATATGTTTTATTATTACAATACAATGACAAAACATCAAGGAACGCATCTATATACATTTTTTCGATTTTGTTATTCTCATTAGAATAACAGCTTGTATTCACAGCAGCATTGTAACTATCTCCAGGAAAACGTTGATTGTAAAACTTTCTTATACTAGATGGCAGTAAATTTTCATTATAATTTCTTTTTATATTGATATTATTAACTATTCTCTTATAAAAATTATCTTTGCTTACTATTGCCACTCTAGCCATAATTAAGTCAAATGTACTAAGACTTATTCCACCTCTATTAAGATTTTCATAAATATCTATGGCGCGCGCCCGCTGCTCTGCAGTTACTACTATTTCATTAAGAGACATTTTATTAAGGCAAGAGTTGATATAATTTCTTAGTGCCTCCGTCCAGCAAATTCTTTTTTCACCTAACTTGTCTTTCAATAAATCTTCTACTTTTTCTTCATCATTATTTAATGCATCAATTACTTCTGCTGCGTCAGTTTCATTCATAAAATTTGTAAGCATTGTACGTTTTTCATCTATATTTTGACTGGTTGAATCTAAAACAAAGTCTAAAATTTCATCTTCTATTTTCAATCCAATTTTATCTATAATATTACGCCTTCTGACGGAAGTTTGTTGATAATTTTTAGATGTAGGTATAAATACATATAACGGAATAAGATAATTATCTAGATTGTTTACACAATAAGAATCCAAATCACTATCAATAGGATGCTTAAAATTAAATGGTTCACTATCATCAGCTTGAAAAGGCTTTATCTCAATATACGGAAGAATCTCATTCGTTAGGAAAGAGATGTTGTCATATTCATTTTGAGGATCACTAAAATTTCTAATACCAAGAATATCATTTATATCAGGATTATTATATAAATACTTCCATTTAGGCAAGCTTAAGAAGAACCTTCTTTTGAGACTAGGAGAAATCAAATCAGTTAATTTTGAACATTGCTCAAAAATAATATTTGAAAAAACATTAGTTAGAACAGTAATTCTTTGCTGTCCATCTAATAAAAACTTTACTTCTCTTTCTAATTTTGAATGATCGGTCTCTTTTTTGCTTCCTATATTCTTAGAAGCAAATTCATTTGGAGATGACTCTAACAGCAATATGCTACCTATAGGCATTTTAGCAAATACTGATGCAACGATCTGTTTTTGCATATTTTCATCTCGCCATACAAACTCTCTTTGAAAATCTGGTAAAACAATTTTATAAGTCTCAATATCCTTTACAATATTATTAAAATCAATTGTCTGTAATTGCATGCAAGACACCACTTTCCTTTATAACATATCTTCTATATCCTCCAGCGCCCTTTCCAGCGCTTCAAAGTCATCATCACTAGTAAAATACCCTACGCTAAACCTAATCGTCCCGGCAGGATATGTCCCTAAAAATTGATGTGCTAAAGGCGCACATTGCAGACCGGTACGCACTGAAATACCATACCTATCAAAAATTCCGCCAGCACTGTCACTGCTTATTCCATTCATAAGACAAGATACAATGCCAACAATTTTTTGCTGGTCATTATTGCCGACAACCTTTAAAAAATCATATTGTTCTATAATACCTAAGAGTCTTCGCCTGTGCTCAACTTCTTTTTTCCATACATTATCTTTTCCTTGCTCAGCAAGCCATTTTAAAGCAGCGTTCAGACCGGCAAGCCCAACAATATTACTCGTCCCCATCTCATAACGCTCTGGCAAGCTGTTAGGCATATTCTGATTAGCAGATTCAAAACCGGTACCACCAAAAATAACTGGCTCTAAAACAATCTCCGGCTTCATAACAAATCCGGAAATCCCGGTAGGACCATACATTGTTTTATGTCCGGCAAAAACAGCAAAATCAAAAGAATTTAAGCCTACATTAGTATCAACTAAACCGGCAGTTTGAGACATATCAGCAACAGTAACAGCATCATAATCCTTGGCTATTGCGAAAATTTCTTCTACCGGAGCAATAAGTCCAATGACATTGCTTGCATGACTAACAATGACTGCATCAGGCTTTACTTCATCAAACTGATAGCGGATGCGAAGCAAATCATAACTTAAATCCTTCTGAACATGCAATTGAACTACCTTTATTGCACCAGATTGCTCATAATAATGTAAAGTTCTTGTGACTGCATTATGTTCAAAGGGACTAATATAGATATTTTTCATCCCTTTCTTTATCAGTCCTTGAATAATTATATTAAGAGCAATAGTCGCAGTAGGTGTAAATACTACCTGCTTTGCAGGGCAATGAAATAACTCTTGAATACGTTTACGAGTATCTTTTAGCAAAGCTCCTGCACTTTTAGCCATACTATAATTACCCCTGCCTGCGTTAGCTCCGCTATTTTTATAGAATTCACTCATGAATTCATATACGCTATCAGGTTTTGGAAATGTAGTAGCTGCATTATCAAAATAAGCCATTTTTTCACATCCTTAGCACAACTTTTGTAGTATCTCCATCATAATCTGTCGTTTTTCCTGATCAGAAATAGATGTTCCCATAGATTCTACATCAGCTGTAATCATATTCATCAACAACTTAGCACGTTTGCTAAACTCAACTTTTTCAAAGCGTTTTGTCACAGCATTGCCTGTTTCGTCAATATATGAAAGCTCATAACTACTTGTTGTCGCAGTATTTTCTACAGCATCGTCGGTCTTGCTTGCAAACGCTTCTGCAGTAGCTTTATATTCTTTAAGAGCTTCCATAAATGTTTTGATTGTATGATCATCCCAATCCTCAATACGCAAGCCTGTAGCTAACTTAGCAATTCGTACAATGGTAGCCTGATCATCATTAGTTACTGTTTTAAATAAAGCAAGGCATTTTTCTGTTCCGTTGCCAAACAGTTGCTCAAAAACTTTTTGATCTAACTGTTCGCACCAATCCTTAATTACAGATGCTAATGACATAGCTTTTAAACTGAGCTTATTCTCCTGTATAGCAAATATTTCTTTTAGCTGCTCTGCTAACATTACTTTAAGAACATCAATATAAGCATCAATATTCTTTTTATAAGCGGCTATGTCTTTACAAATATCGGAATTAAACTCCTTATAACCAAATACCTCAGGAATCTTTTCAAATAACAATTCTTGACTGCCATTCCCCTGTTTTAACTGCCTCAAAAATGCTATTTGCTTACTATCTATCTTTACACCATCAATTGTTTTCTTTGATTCCCTCGTATATTTTGGCAAACCTAAATACCAACGCTTCATTGCAGAAGCAACATAGCCATATGCATCATTCAACTTCTCAGTTTCAATAACATAGTCAGAAAATACACCTGACATTTTTTCCACAAAATCAGCTTTATCGGCGTCCCAATCAAAATAAGAAATATAATAATTATCTGGATCAGAAAGCATCTGCTGCATTACATCCGCATTCAACGGCACTTGTCCATAACTATCTTGGATGACAATTTGCTGTTTTAACTCATGGAATACTACAGCTACATAAATCGGAATAACACCATCTCTTAACCCGATATGATATTCTGCATCAGTTAATCTACGATAAATCTCTCTAAATGGTATCGGGCCTAAAGTTCTTGCCTCAAAAATAACAGCTTTTATTGTTGCCAAAACCTCTGCCATATGGATATCCTCAGGCTCCATATTAAGAACGGATGTACCCATAAAGCCTTCGCACAAAATACCCTTATTAAGTAATGTACTACGCATGATCGATACTTCCTGACCGCTACCGGAAAATCCTAAATTTTCCTCAATATCATTGCGTAGTAATGCTGCTATAACTTTATCTCTGCTATTTTTAGCGATAGATGTAATATTTTTCTTGTTAATTGCCTCATTATTGATAACAGGAGTATTAGGAAAAATTCCATAACAAATATTTGACAACAATTCTGTAAGTGCTGCTTTTCTTGTAATATGCTCTACATTACCATTATGTATATAAACAGATTTGTAATTATTAGGATGAGTATATGAATTTATAAAATCAAGAATTACATCACGTAAATCTTCATAGATAACCTCATATTCATCAAATAATATTGAATTACCCTCTGCAGCCTCTTTCAGCTTTGAAACAGCATAAAACTGCTGGGCAATCATTTTTATTTCCTGATATTTCTTAGGCAGAACAAATACGCACTGATCAATTCCCTTGCTAGTCTGCAAGACTATATCTTTTATAACATCTATAGATTTGTTTTCTTCGGGAATTATTGCATAAATTACACCATCTGCCTCGCTATTTTCACTCTTTACCTGCCAATCAATATTTTCCCGTACTTCACTAGCTTCGATAAATTCAAATGCAAAATAACGAATCATTTCTTTCTCGTCATTATAGCGAGATGGATATACGTAATTATCAAAATTTGACTGATTTAAAATTTCTTTTGTAGAAACCCGGTTAACATTAACAGCCATAAAATCATTAATCTTATCTTGAACATCGACACCGGAACTGCGTTTTAAGCGCAAAAAGCCATTGCTTTGCTTTTGATAGATTACAAGTTCTTTTTCCATCAAATTAGTCAAAGCATGGCTAACTTTTTCCTCACCATATTCATTATTATAGATATTAAAAATTTCCGCCTTTGTTGGTTGCAATCTTTCAAACTGCTCCAAAATATAAATCAAAGAAATAGTTTTTACTATCTTGCATTCCAGCGAATTTTTTTCTAATGCATCTAAAATAGCTGTTGTAAGAATATATTTATCATGTAAATCCCCGGAATAAACCTCTTTTTTAAACAAAGGCTCAAAGTAATCATAAATATAATCCGGTGTTATTAACGCAAATTTACTCTGAACAACATTATCAAGATACGTAGCAAGTGTACTTACTCCTTTTGCAGACAAAAATGTAAAAAGAGTTCTTTCGTTTTGCGCTACACGTTCTGATAATCTTGGCAATACAAAAGTCGATATTGGATGCAACGGATAACAATCGTAGATAGTTTTTCGAATCTCAATTTTATCCATATCCATAAAAATATTATGATTTTCATATACCTGAAATATATTATCAAAATAACCTTTATTTTGCGCACAGAAAAGCTGCCACTGGTCTAATTTCTTGTTTATCACAGCGGCTATAATTTCATAAGTCTGCGTAAAATTATTATTAAGATGAATATGCGTAAATCTTTCAGATACGCCTCTCCAACCATCTACTTTTTGTTTAGGCAGCTTATCTATGTAATTGGCAATCTCTTTATGAGAGATAAGCATCAAATGCAATTGTAATTCCCCACTGCGATTGCATTTTTCAGCAAAGTCCTGCAGCATTTTGGTATCGCTTACAGATGCTTCAGAAATATTTGCTTCTAAAAATTTGCTAAACTCATCATAGACAACATAAATTCCTGTATATCCTCTGCTCTTAATACCTTTTACCGCAGCCTCATACAAGTCAATAACATCAAAACCTAAAAAGGGATTAAATTCACTTCCGGCAGTCAGAGAAGGATATATTTTCTCAAATTTTTCATATGCGATAATATTAAAGTCTTCTAATTCACTAATAAATTCAGCTATCGGAAGCTCAATCTTCTTTTGGAACTCCTTGTATGTTAAAGGATATTCAGTTTTCCATCTTTCTATTACACGGCAAGCAGCCTGGTAGTTCGTTTCCGGCATAACATCAAGCATATTGTTCATTGCCAATGTTCTCTGTAAAGCTAATAAAAATGCTTGCGGTATGCTCGTATTACTGCCAGTAATTACTACCGGCAAAATCTTATTATTACTCTTGTAATAGTTCAAGACAGCCTGATATAGCTTATCATTTTCTTTAAGCTTGGGCAGTAACTTTTCAAAAAGAGACAAGTCTTTTTTCATTAACATGGCCAATATAGTCAATATAATATGTGACTTGCCTTTACCATAAGCACCAATTAAAACTCTCGCTCTATCCGTAGAATTAAGATTTGTACTTAAAATAATTTCTTCCAACAACTTTAATGCTGACTGGGTTGGTATAAAGTTTTTCAGTTTCTCGTCACTATTCAGGTCAAAACCAATATTAACAGAATATTGGAAGCCTGTAGCGACTTCTATCATATTTCTCATTAGTCTTCACTCCCAGCCCAATCATTAATATTCGCATAATAACGCTCTACACATTCCATAAAATTACGCTGATTATGGAATTGAACCACATCCAAACCAGCTGTCCTGATAACCTTTATTTCTCCTAATTTTTCAATTGCTCTCAAAACGTCAAGAAGTCCTAAAGAATCAAGGTTGAATACTTTGCCAATGCTACATTCATCAACTAACAAACTATTTAAAGCTACTTCTTTTCTGCCCTTACTTTGTTCAGAAATTACAGCAAGTGCTATCCATGGGTTAATTGTTTTACTGCCTGGCATTGCTTTTCTGTAAGATTTTCTTGTAACAAGGTCTACTAATCCCAGTTCACCCAAAGGACAATCAATATTATTCTCTGCACTTACTTTTAAAGGATTAGATTTATACCTAGGCAAATATGTATTGATAATACAATTGAAATCATCCTCTAGGGATCTTACCGCATGTCCTTTATTATCTGCACCGTCTTTTTCCGCTATGTATTTTTGCAATTGCAGAATAAAGTCTTCTTTGCTGAATTCTGTCATATTGAAATGATTAAAGAAATAGTACCATGCAGTTGCATTTTCTTGATTTGTAGCCAATTTATACTGCACCAGATACAATGTGCCAAGTTCCTCTAAATACCTGTCATGTTCATAGATGCAAGCACCTAAATCCGTTAAGTGCTGCTCTCTAACCTTCCCTTTTCCTTCTACAGTAAGACCGGTTACTTGCAACCAATAACGCAAGGACTTTACCATATTAGCTCCGATACCCAAAGCATCCATTGGATTATTTAGTTTATCTACAAAAACATTCGGTTTATTTATCACATTCTTCATTCCCTTGCTTAACCAGCCTTTTCTGATAAAGAATGTTTCATGGGCACGAAACTTCATTAACATTTAGATACTCCTATTTCTTGCTTAGTGTACGTAAATATTTTTCCATCATGCATCCACCATCAAGATACTTAGGCGTAACACACATTTTACAATGCACACATTTATCAGGATTGATATAATACTCATCACCTATAATGGAAATGGCGCCTGCTTTACATAATGATTCACATTTAAGACATTTACGACAAGCATTAAATTTTTTTATTTGATAGCTTACCATGCGTTGTAAATCGTCATGAGAAGCTACGTTCATAGTTCTTACTTTAACAGCGTAATCAAATTCACTATTACCAAAAGGCTGAATAGATAATATTGGTACATTAGTTCTAATATCTACAATTAAAACCTCATGTAATAACTTTTGCCCCAGTTCAGGAGCCACTCTACCAAAAGGAGTGAAGAGATTAACTAATTCATCATCAAACTGGCGAACTAATTTATATATTTTGGCATGTTCTTCGGATGTACAATTTGTAAATTTTATTTTGACATCATTTGCCGCAGGAAGACCATTACCGCCCTGTCTTGCTTTCCATTTGCCTGTATCAACATAAACTTCCGGATCCGGTTTCCCGATTTTTTTAGCAAACTCTATAAGAAAATCACGCCATTTCTTAGATTGTTCTGGCATATAAATTCTTGACAAAAATTGAGCGCGCTGATTGTTATTAGGACAGCACCAACAGCCTACTCGATCATAACCTAGTCTGTAAGCATCATTAAAATCAATTTTTTCTGCTAACATATAAAGCCAAACGTCAATATCTCTCCAAAAGAATATTGGTGAAGCCACTGTTTGCTTTTGAATCTTTACAGATTCTGAATTACCTTCAACTCTATTATATTTACTACGGCTTACAGATTCCGCCTTTCTGATGCCATAAAAAGTCAATATCTGTTGATTACGATATAAGTTATTCAAAACACGCGTAATCGGACCTGTTTTAAACATAGAGCAGCACCAACGCATCATACGCGCCGGAGGACCTATATCTGAACATACATCATAAAAAATTTGCTCGCTATTTTTCGCTATTTGAAAAATAGCTTGCGGATTGTTTTCCCTATATCTATGTGCATACTCAATAGTCAAAGGAAATTCTAAAGTAGTATCGCCGAAAATATGCACTAAGCTGGGATTACTCAAAGCTTTAATAACTATATCTGCCGTCACAGTCGAATCTTTTCCGCCTGAAAAAGATAGCACTATTTGTTCTTCTTCAAACTTGCTTGCTGTATTCTTAATGGCTCATTGTATAATGAAATTGCACACCTGAAAAATTGAATAAAAAATAGTCCAT
>ENA-OVGE01000079-OVGE01000079.1-human-gut-metagenome-genome-assembly--contig:-NODE-79-length-91948-cov-7.703786_pt1 | contig 91948 bp, 78 predicted proteins | sample MGYA00237769_ERZ505417 | MGnify/ENA primary metagenome ERZ505417 (study PRJEB26158, sample SAMN06016403) | human gut metagenome | biome: human gut; feature: ankylosing spondylitis patient; material... | reverse complement strand
TGCGTTCGAAACAACTGCATTCATAACAAGTTACATCCGTTTCCGCCCGGCGGGACGGACGAGTGCGCCGCCTGTGGCGTGGATTTTACAGCGAGGGGGTTATTTTTTCTTCAGCAGGTCGGGGCGCAGCCGTTTTGTGCGTTCGAGCGATTGCGTCATTTCCCATTCCTTTATTTTGGCGTCGTGTCCGCTCAGGAGTATGTCGGGCACTTTCCAGCCCTTGTAGTCGGCCGGGCGGGTGTAGACGGGCGCTGCCAGCAGGTTGTCCTGGAAAGAGTCGGACAGTGCGCTCTGTTCGTCGCTCAGCACGCCCGGTATGAGCCGCGTGATTGAGTCGGCCATGACTGCCGCGGCCAGTTCGCCGCCGGTGAGCACGAAATCGCCTATGCTCACTTCGCGCGTTACGAGGTGCTCGCGTATGCGGTAGTCAATGCCCTTGTAATGTCCGCACAGTATTATGATGTTCTTGAGCATGGACATTTCGTTGGCCATTTTCTGGTCGAACTGCTCGCCGTCGGGTGTGGTGAAGATAACCTCGTCGTATTCGCGCTCGCTTTTCAGTGCGGTTATGCAGCTGTCTATGGGCTGGCATTGCATTACCATGCCGGCGAACCCGCCGAAGGGGTAGTCGTCCACTCGGCGGTGCTTGTCGGTGGTGTAGTCGCGCAGGTTGTGCACGTGTATTTCAACCAATCCTTTCTTTTGGGCGCGCGCCAGGATTGAAAGGTTTACGAAGCCCTCGAGCATTTCGGGCAATACTGTTATTATGTCTATTCGCATGGCTTTGGTTTGGAATGGCTGCAAAGTTAACTATTCTTGCGCTTGTGTGCCCGCCTGCACGAAAGATTTGTGGTTCTCAGGCATGTATGCCGTATGAATGATTAAATTTGCAGACAAAGAAACGTAACACTGAAACAACCGTCGCATGAAGAACTGTTTGTTGATGATTTTAAACATGTTGTTGCTTTTTGCAGCGGCAGTGCCCGCAGTGGCGGGAAGTGGCGCGGATGTGCCTGTAATGCGCGGAACGGGCGAGGACTACACCGCCCCCGACGGCTCGTTGGCCACCCACGCTTCGGCACGCGAGTTCCCGCAAGAGGGAGACATGCTGTACGACGTGGCCGTAAACGGCCGGTACGTGGGACTTTACACCGACAAGAGCCATTGGGACGGGCTGGTGCATTTCGGCAGTTTCGAGTTCGACGGCAGCCGCGGGGTGGAGGTAGATATAAATTATGCCCGCGAAATAAGGAGTTTCGAACTTCTTCCCGAAACGCCCGACGTTTACGGCGTGGAGCAGACCTCAGCCCGCAGCCTGCGCTTCAAACTAAGGAAACCCGATGTAAACGTTACGCTCATCGTGAACGGCGAACCAAAGAAAGACGTGCTCCACCTGTTCGCGGCAAGCGTGGACAGGGACGCGCCCGGTGTGGACGCCGATACGGGTTACCGCAGGTTCGAGGACCGCAAACTCATATACTTCGGCCCGGGATATTACGACCTCAGGAAGCTAACCGGCGACGGAACGCTCACAGTGCCCGACGGCTGGGACGTGTACATAGCGGCCGGCGCGGTGGTTTACGGGCGCATAGACGCCTGGGGCACGGGCAAGGGCACAAGGCTCCGCGGCCGGGGCATGGTTTATAACGACGAGAACAACACGGCAATGATATTCACAGTGACCAAAAGCACGGGCATGGAGGTGGAAGGGCTCACGTTCCACTGCCACAGGCCGCAGTGCTGGCAGGTGGGCGTTACGCAGTGCAGCGGCGTGGAGTTCAATAACGTGAAGATAATATGCACACGTTACGCCAGCACCGACGGGCTCGACGTAATCAATTCGCAGGACTGCACGTTCAGGAACATGTTCATACGGGCCAACGACGACGCGGTGGCAATAAAAGGCCTACAGGACGGTGCCCCGGCCGATTGCCTGCCCAACAAAAACCTGTTGTTCGAGGGCATACAGCTTTGGAACGACTGCAACTGCGCTTTCGGCATGGGGGCGGAAACAAGGGCCTCGGCCTACGAAAACATACGCCTGCGCAACAGCTGCGTGCTCTCGTCGTTCGACGACCCCGACCACCACGAGGAACTCGACGAACGCGCGGCGCTTACGATATGCAGCCTCAACGGCACGTATTTCAGCAACATACTTTACGAGAACATCGACGTTTACCATTGCGAACGGCTTATAGCCCTCGGCTTCAAGCCCGATTTCTGGTTCGGCTCGCTCAAGGGAGACCAGTCCACGCCCGGCGGAATAAGCGGCGTAACTTTCAGGAACGTGCGCTCGCACGCTTCGAGCGGCAGCAGCATAGCCAACCAGATACACCTGTACGGCTGGAACCGCGAGGGGACACCGCCGAAATACGTGGAGAACATCACATTCGACAACGTGCGCATAGAAAACAAGAAAGTGAAAGGCAGCGGCAACGCGCATTTCCTTACAGGCGAGTTGGTGCGCGGCCTGAAGTTCGAGTGAGCGACGCGGGAAACGGCCCTTTTTACAGCAAATACCGTGCCATGAACGGTGTGCAAAACCCTGCCCGGGAGGCGGCAAAAAATATGTCAGACATATTTTGAATTACGTCTGACATATTTTAAAATATCTCAGAGATAATTTTTTTTACGTCCCGTGGATTTTTCCCGTTGTGCATTCCCCGCGCACGTATTGCGCCGGCATTTGTTTTTTATCGCACCGGCAGGCGCGGGGTAAGGGCGCATTGCTTATATTTGTATTCAAAACAAACGGAACAATGGACGAAGCACAGAGGATAATGGAACTGCGTGCACTTTTGCACGAACACAACTACAATTATTACGTTAAGAACGCTCCCACGATAAGCGACCGCGAGTTCGACGGCCTTCTTCACGAACTTATCGAGCTCGAGGGCAGACACCCGGAGCTTTACGACCCTAATTCACCAACGCAGCGCGTGGGCAGCGATTTGAACAACGAATTTGTGCAGGTGGTGCACCGCTATCCCATGCTCTCGCTCGCCAATACGTATAACCGCGAGGACGTAAAGGCGTTTTACGAACGTGTGCAGGGCGGACTGGACGGGCAGAAGTTCGACATCTGTTGCGAACTCAAGTTCGACGGGCTTTCTATATCGCTTACTTACGAGCATGGCAGCCTTGTGCGCGCCGTGACGCGCGGCGACGGCGAAAAGGGTGACGACGTAACGGCCAACGTAAGGACGATAAAGACCATTCCTCTTAAACTGAAAGGCAGCGGCTATCCCGACGAGTTCGAGATACGCGGTGAGATAATCATGCCGTGGGAGAGCTTTGAACGGCTCAACGCCGAGCGCGAGGCGAGGGAAGAGCCTTTGTTCGCAAATCCGCGCAATGCCGCTTCGGGAACGCTGAAGAGCAAGAACTCGGCAGTGGTGGCCGAGCGCGAGCTTGACGCATATTTATATTACCTCTTGGGGGCGGAGCTTCCGGGCGACAACCATTACGACAACCTGCGCCGGGCGGCCGAATGGGGATTCAAGGTGTCCGACGCCATGCGGGTTGTTTCGTCGTTGGACGAGATTTACGCCTACATCGACCATTGGGACGAGGCGCGCCGCGCACTTCCGGTGGCAACCGACGGAATAGTGCTCAAGGTAAACTCGCTTGCGCAGCAACAACAATTGGGCTATACGTCGAAAACGCCGCGCTGGGCCATTGCATATAAGTTCCAGGCCGAACGTGCGGCCACAACGCTCGAAAAGGTAACGTTCCAGGTGGGACGCACCGGCGCGGTGACACCCGTGGCTAACATGACACCGGTGCTTTTGGCGGGAACGATGGTAAAACGTGCCTCGCTTCACAACGAAGACATGATTAAGAAGCTCGGCCTACACATAGGCGACACGGTTTACGTGGAGAAAGCCGGCGAGATAATACCGCAAATTGTGGGCGTTGACCCCTCGTCGCGCAAAGACGGGAGCGAAGAAGTGAGATTCATAACCCATTGCCCCGAATGCGGCGCACCGCTTGTGCGTTATGAGGGCGAGGCTGCCTATTATTGCACGAACACAGTGTCGTGTCCGCCACAAATAAAGGGAAGGATAGAACATTTTATAAGCCACGACGCAATGAACATCGATTCCATAGGACCGGAAACGGTGGATGACTATTTTAACCGCGGGCTTATACACGACGCGGCCGATTTGTACAAACTTACGGTGGATGACATAAACGGTGAGGACGGCACGCGCGAACGCTCGGCCCGGAAAGTGATAAAAGGCATAGAAGACAGCAGGAACGTGCCGTTCGACAGGGTGCTTTACGCTTTGGGCATAAGGTTTGTGGGCAAGGTTGTGGCACGTACCGTGGCGCGCAATTTCCGTTCGGCCGCAGCCATAGGGAATGCCACTGTCGAGGAGCTGTCTGCTGTTGACGGCGTGGGCGATGTGATAGCCCAGAGCATTTACCGTTACTTTCACGACGAAGAAAACCTTGAATTCGTGGAACGCCTGCGCACGGCCGGCGTACAAATGGAAATGGGTGGGCAGGACACGCCGCAGTCGGACGCACTTGCAGGCAAAGCCATCGTTATAAGCGGGGTTTTCGCCCGGCATTCGCGCGAGGAATACAAAGCTATCATCGAGCAGAACGGAGGGCGCAACGTAAGCAGCATATCCTCGAAAACGTCGTTCATACTTGCCGGCGAAAACATGGGTCCGTCCAAACTGGAGAAAGCGCAAAAACTCGGAGTGCCCATAGTTTCGGAACAGGATTTCCTGGAAATGATAAAGCCGCAGTGAGAACGGGGCTTTATCCAGGATTGCGGCTAACCGTTGTAAGGCTTTTGCCGGAGTATAAAAGAAAAATTACCGGCTTTGGTGCAAATGGGAAGCGTTTTAATGTTTTTTTTCAAGATAATTTGTACTTTTGCCGCAAAATCAAACAGTTGTTTTTGCAGGTTTTCCGCATGAATCCGTATGCGTGCGGGAGAATGCGCGCCACTGTGCAGGAAATGCCTGCGAACATTAATAAGTAATTTCCGAATATCATGAATATGAATCCTTTCCGCGGTTTGGGAGTAGCTTTGATAACGCCTTTCAACGAAGACGGCTCAGTTGATTACGCGGCGCTTACGCACCTTGTAAACGACCAAATCGATAACGGGGCAGGCTTTATCTGCGCGCTCGGTACAACAGGCGAGACCCCGTGTCTTACTCCGGAAGAATGCAACGAAATAAAGCGTACTGTGGTAAAGACCGTAGACGGGCGTGTTCCGGTATTGCTGGGAATAAGCGACAACTGCACCGCGCGGCTCGTAAATACTGTAAAGAATACGGACTTTGGCGGCGTTGACGGCATTCTGTCGGCCGCGCCGTCGTACAACAAGCCTGTGCAGGAAGGAATTTACCGGCATTTCATGGCATTGTCGCAAGCGTCGCCGCTTCCAATAGTGCTTTACAATATTCCGGGGCGCACCGGTGTTAACATCTCTGCCGATACGGTGCTGCGCCTTGTGAACGATACCGATAATATCGTTGCCGTAAAGGAAGCTTCGGGCAACATAACCCAGATAGCCGACATATTGCAGGCCAAACCCGACAGGTTCGACGTGTTGAGCGGAGACGACGCGATTACATACGAAATGCTTGGCCTGGGAGCCGTGGGAGTTATATCGGTAATAGGAAATGCGTATCCGCGGATATTCTCGTCGATGATTAAGTTATACCTTTCGGGCAATGAATCGGACGCGCTGGCAATTCATCGCAGTTTGAACAGGTTGTACAAGCTGATGTCGGTAGACGGCAACCCGGCGGGGGTAAAATCGCTGCTCGCCTTGCAGGGAAAGATAAAGAATGTGCTTCGTTTGCCTTTGGTTCCTGCCTCGCAGGCAACACAGAACGCGCTTCAGGAGGTAATGAAAGAGTTGCAATAAGCACAACAAATAAACAAATCCGCCGGATTCCATGGAGTCCGGCGGATTTGTTTGTGGGATATGCTCGTTAAGTTTTATGTGTCGGATGTAATTGTTCGGTAAACCGTTTGCAAATTATTTTGTTGGGGATTTACGGCATTATTTTACCGTTGCCGTCAGGTTTTCCAATGACGGAATTACAATATGGCGGCGTGAAAATTCTATCAGGCCACGTGATGACAGCGAATGCAGCATGCGCGAAAGTGTCAGTCGCGAAGTGCAGAGCATTGCGGCAAGGTCGGTCATCTTGACGCGAAGAACCTTTCTTCCTACAGGCCTCAGGGATTTGAAGAGTACAAACATGGCAAGCCTGCCTTCGAGTGTGTACGGTGCAGCCGGTGCAAAGCGAGATTCGAACTGCTGCGCCGTGGAGCATACAAGGTTCATGAAATTGAAACGGAATACTTCGTTTACGAGCAGTTGCGATACCACGGTTTGTTTAGGCAGCCTCATTACCCTGCAAGGTGACGCGGCGGTGTATGTACGCATATATGTGGTGTGCAGGCCGAACAGTCTTTGCGGTTCTATTACGCCGTTGGCGGGCATGTGCTCTTCAATTTCGCATATACCGTGTGGGTCGGAAGATGTAACTGTTATGCTGCCGTCCATGACTATTGTTAGCGTGCGGCATTCTTCGCCCCGTCTTGCAATCATTGCACCTTGCCGCACTATAGTCACGGCGGGCCGCGCTTCGTCATAGAATGACGAAAGCATGGCGCCGTCCATTCCCATAAATAAAGGGAGCGCAGCTAAGGTGTCATAATTGAGCGGTTTCATTGCTGGAATGGTTATTTACCTGGGGACTTCATTTTGCTTTCTAATTCCGGCGAAATCCATATTTCGTTTTCGCCCTTTGCATTTGAATAAATGAACATGGCTTTCAATCCGGGATTGGAGCGCAGCACAGTACGCGCCGAATCGAGACCGAGCACCATGAATGCCGTAGCATAGGCATCAGCCGTAGCACAATCGTCAGCCACAACGGTAGAAGATAATAAGGTATGGTTTACGGGGTATCCGGTGCGCGGGTCTACGGTATGCGAATACCGGCGTCCGTCCTTATAATAAAAGCGCCTGTAATTGCCGCTTGTTGCTATGGCGCAGTCGGTAAGCCGTAGCATTGCTTGTATGCCGTTATCGGCACTCAGGCTGTCTTCCACGGGCTTGCTTATTCCTATGTTCCATTCTTTGTGCCCCGGACCGTTGCCACGAACTACAATCTCGCCTCCAATCTCTATCATGTAGTTGTTTATGCCTTTGCTGTTGAACAGTCGTGCCACCTCGTCGCAGCCGAAACCTTTGGCAATGGCGCTACAGTCGAGCATTACACGCGGATCGCTTTTTACAACCCTGCCCGAAGTGTCTATCCTTACCTTGTTGAAACCTACAAAGCGTCGCATGCTGTCTATAGCCGTTTCGTTTACATCTTGGCTTTTGTTGAAGCCAAAGCCCCATGCGTTGACAAGCGGAGCAACTGTTATGTCGAATGCTCCTCCTGTTTGTTCCGAGACTTTTCCTGACAGCGTAAATACTTTGACGAACATTGTATCGACTCGCACCGGACGGTTCTGGTTTACGGCAGTGATAATGCTCTTTTTGTTGAACGGCGACAGCGAAGAATCCACTTTTGCAAGACGCTGTTCAATTTCTGCCTTTATGCTCGAGTGGTAAGAGTAAGTTATCTGGTAAGTGGTGCCGAATACAACGCCTTTGTCGGTTATGTATTTTGATGGCTTACGGTCGGTAAGCACGACATATACGCTTCCCGCGGCCAAGAGCAGGAGAAAAACGAGCTTCCACTTTCCTATACGGTGTGACATATTATAATATTTACTTGATACAGGCACGGCAGCAGGGATGTTTCCCCATGGTCTTTATCCGCCGGCTGCTATCTTTATTCCGAGAAGTATAAGGATTATACCGCCTGCAAGTTCGGCGTTAAAGTTGAAACGGCAGCCTATGAATGCGCCTGCCGCCTTGCCTGCCAGTGTGAGCAGGAAACTTCCTGCACCAATAATAGCGATTGGTTGCAAGATGTGTTCAACCGTTGTAAGCCCCATGCATGTAAAGGTTATTCCGACGGCAAGGGCGTCCACGCTCGTAGCGAATGCAAGGTAAACGAGTGTGCCCGGTTTGTTGGGGTTGAACGCATGCTCGCAGTCGTCGTGCCTGCTTTCCCATATCATTCTCAGACCTATGAGCAGCAGCAGGGCAAAGGCAATCCAATGGTCGAACGCTTCTATCTGCGAATAAAACGTTTTCGATATTCCCCAACCGACAACAGGCATTGCAGCCTGGAAAAAACCGAACAACAGCGCCATCAGCAAGGCCTGGTTCAGGTTGAAACGTTTTTCTATCATGCCGCAGGTTATTCCTATGCTGAAGCAGTCGGCTGCCAATGCTATTGAAATAAGCAAACTTTCAATCAGGCTCATCGGTGTCAGATGTCGAATATAAGGTTAAAAGTGCCTCCTATGACGGAGCTGCCGCCTTTGCCGTAACCGGGAACGTACCATGGCTCACCTACTGAGCCGGAGCTGTGCGTTATGCGGTTTTTGTAGCGAAGACTCCAACCGAGGTGGAAAATGCTCCAAATTTTAGCCTCAAGACCGAAAACAAGCTCTATCCAGCTTTGATTGCCTTTCAGCCCGGTGTAATTGTTGGGCAATGTACCGCCCCAAATATTATCTTCGAAGTTAGGTCCGCTTATATCGTATTTAAATGTAGTGAAACCAATGCGCGCTCCTGCGAAAACACGGTTGCCGTTAGGGTTGTTCGACAAAAAGTTGTAATCGCACCCCAATCGTATATACGGAGCGCGCGTTTCGAAATGCAGGTCGGTTGCGTCGTCGGTTTTGTCGCACACTCCGATTCCCACTTCACCAATGGGAAAATATTTCTCGTGCAAGTTAAGCCGCACGGCGCCCTCTATTTCGCCGTAAGAAGTAAATGCAACAAGAAACATGCCCATCAGGTTGCCCGACACAGAGAATCCCGCAAACAAAGGTTGCTTTACGTTGCTGTCCTTGTCGTTAGATACGTATTGCACGCCCCTTATGCGTTCGGGTGTTTCGACTGCAGTTGAATCTTGCTGCGCCATAACGGGCAATGCAATGGAAAGGCTAAGGCAAAGTAAAGTATATCTTAATGTTTTCGGTTTCATCGTAATTTACTTTTGGATTGGCCACGGCCACGCTGTCGATTCGCGAAAGCCCGGCTGCGTTGCCGTTTGAAGTCCATTCCACTCCTTTTATTTTATGGAACATCGACATGCCGCAGTCCACCGACTCAAAGTGCGGCTCGTTGGTGTGCGAGACGAATATGGTGTCGACCGACGAGGCTTCGAGCCCCATTATTTTAACCACGAACGTATCCACTTCTCTCATGTAGCTCATCGGCAGGTCGAGGCTTGATATGTTGTATCCGTAGTTGAACAGTATGCTGTCGGTTCCGGCGGCTGTAATAGTTATCGTGTCGCCGATAGTAGTGCTGCCGTTTGTTTCCGAGTTGTAAAAGCCGCAGGCCAGTTCCACCTTGTTGTTGAGCGGGCAGTCGATGTTGCTGCACGAGGCCGCGTAGGCAACCAGTGCAACAACGGCAGCCGCCGTGCAGGCTGTCAGTCGGTGGCGGTGCATTATCTGCCGTATTTTATGGAGCATAAGTGCTGGGTTATATTTCTTTTTCTATTTTGTAATTGTTCCTCTCTGCGGAGTTCCGGCTAATCAGTTCGCCGAGGAATCCGGCAAGGAACAGCTGCGTGCCGAGCAACATCATCGTAAGGGCAATATAGAAATACGGCGAGTCGGTCACAAGGTGCGCTGGTATCCCGTTTGCTAAGGCGTAAAGTTTGTTTGCGCCCACAATTACTATTGCCACGAAACCTATGAAGAACATCAGCGAGCCGAGGAATCCGAACACGTGCATAGGCTTGCGCCCGAAGCTCGTAAGGAACCACAGGCTGAGCAGGTCGAGGTATCCGTTGAAAAAGCGGTTCAGCCCGCCGAACTTGGTGGAGCCGAACTTGCGTGCGCGGTGGTGCACCACCTTCTCGCCTATCTTTGCAAAGCCCGCGTTCTTTGCAAGGTAAGGTATGTAACGGTGCATTTCGCCGTAAACCTCTATGTTTTTCACAACCTCGCGGCGGTAGGCCTTGAGCCCGCAGTTGAAGTCGTGCAGGTTGTGTATTCCGCTTACAAGCCGTGCGGTGGCGTTGAAAAGTTTTGTAGGTATGGTTTTCGAAAGCGGGTCGTAACGTTTTTGCTTGTATCCCGAAACGAGGTCGTAGCCGTCTTCCATAATCATGCGCCGCAGTTCGGGGATTTCGTCGGGCGAGTCCTGCAAGTCGGCGTCCATAGTTATTACAACGTCGCCCTTGGCCTTTTCGAACCCGCAGTAAAGCGCGGCGCTTTTGCCATAGTTGCGGCGGAATTTTATTCCGTGCACGCACGGGTCATCCTTGCCCAAGTTTTCGATTACCTTCCACGAGTTGTCGGTGCTGCCGTCGTTCACGAAAATTATCTCATAACTCAGGTTGTTGGCCTTTGCAACCTTTACTATCCAGTTGTAAAGCTCCGTGAGGCTCTCTTCCTCGTTATAAAGAGGTACGACTATCGAAATATCCATGTTTTTATTGCAGTTTCGTTAATCAGTTTCAAAGTTTCGGGCGCCGCATGGCCAGCAGGGCGGTGGGCAGCGATATTATCAGCCCCGAGAAAATGCTGAAATCAAGTATGTTCGCGGCTATTGCCACGGCCGAAAGGTCCTGGAACGCTTCGGCAATGTTTTTCATGTCCTTTAGCGATATGCCTCCCGCGAGTTGTTCCATTCCGCCTGTCTCGAACAGGCGTTTCACTTCGGGAGAGTCGAGGTAGGCCATGTAGCTGTTGAAGAACGAGCCGCCGTCGAGGAACTCGAAATACAGGTAAACGCCCACTGCCAGCAGCAGGGCGGCGTAAAAATACAGCAGCAGCGAGAACATGTATCCGCGGGTAAACGTGAGCAGCCCGCCGCACACGCGCTTGCGGAAACGGTTTACCAGAAACATTCCCAGGAACGGCACCGTAACTATCACCAGCATGAAACCGAACGACGCCCCGGCGATGTTGAACGAGTTTACGAAACACGCAAGCCCGGCTATCCAATACAAGCCGAAAAGAACAGCATAATTCATCGCGAAAGCATTGGTCTGCCGGAATTGTCCGGGACGGTAATTGGTTGTGTTCATGCCAAAGTGTTATATATCCGCTACAAAAGGCAAAATTACAACTATTTTCGTTCCCGCGCAAACGGCATACGCGCTTTTGGCCTACTTTGTAAATTTCATTTTGCCGTTCACTCCGAAAAAGGTGCTTTTCGCCGGTGTCGGATTCCGGATTGGAAAATGCCACATGGGAGCAAATAAAAATTATGTCTGAGATATTTCAAAATATGTCAGACATATTTTAAAATACAAGGCACATATTCTTTGCCGGCATTCATGGGCGCTCCGGCATGTCTGTCCGGAATTCCGGAAACTTTGCGGGCCGACTCCGAAATCGGTCCGCCGCATGCAGACAAAACCGTCCGGGCTGCGCAGTCTTTACGCAATTTCATTACGAGAGGATAAAAAGATTAAAAAAGAATAAAAGACGGTGACATTTTTTTTTCATACATAATTCAAAAACGTTATTTTTGCAGGATACGACGAGAGAAAGGACAATTTATTAAAAGAACATGTATGTCTACATTAAAAACTAACTACAACAAACATTACAAGGATCTTTTTATGAGCGACGACCCGATACCGCGTTTCGACGTTATAAAGAACAGCGATTTCGAGCCGGCCATAAGACAAGGCATCTACGAGGAAAACGACGAGATAAGAAGCATAACCAACTGCATATCAAGGCCTACGTTCGCAAACACCATCGAAAAGCTCGACTCTGCGGGCGAATTGCTCGAGCGGGTAACCGATGTGTTCTACAACCTGCTTAACGCTGCTTCCGACGAGGAAAAGGAACAGCTTGCCGAAAAATTCACGCCGATACTTGCGGCGCACCAGAACAACATCATGCTTAACCAGGACCTGTTCCTGCGCGTCAAGTATGTTTACACGCACCCGCTCAAATCGCTTTCGCCCGAAAAACTGAGGCTTACCGAAAAAATTTACCGCAGCTTCAGGCGCAGCGGAGCAATGCTCAAGGGCGAGGACAGGAAACAGTTCCGCAAGCTCACCGAGGAAGCCTCGAAACTTACGTTGCAGTTCCAGACAAACCTGTTACACGCACGCAAGAAGTTTTCGCTCAATATAATCGGGAAGGACATGCTCGACGGAGTGCCTGAAACGGTGCTCGATACGGCAGCGGCCACCGCAAGGGAAAACGGCGAAAACGGTTGGACTATAACGCTTGACGAGCCCGTGTACATGCCCGTGCTTACCTATTGCAACAACCGCGAACTCAGGCGCGCCCTTTACATGGCATACCACGGAGTGTGCCTGCGCAAAGGCGAGGACTGCAACACCGAAATATGCAAGGACATCGTAAACGTGCGGCAGAAAATGGCACAGCTGCTCGGCTACAAGTCGTTTGCCGACTATGTGCTCGAAGAACGCATGGCAGGCAGCAAGAACAACGTATATCGCATGTTCAGCGACCTCCTGGAACATTATTCCGACCCGGCAAGGAAAGAAGTGTCGCAAGTGGAGAGATACGCCAAAAGCATGGAAGGCGAAGATTTCGAACTGCAGCCATGGGACTTTGCATACTATTCGCACAAGCTGAAACTGTCGCTCTTCGACATCGACAGCGAAATGCTGCGTCCCTATTTCGAACTCTCGAAAGTGAAGGAAGGCATATTCAACCTCGCCACCGAGCTGTACGGCATAAGGTTCAGCATAAATCCCGACATACCCGTGTACGCCGGAGGCGTTACGGCCTATGATGTTGTGGACAAGAACAAGACCCTCCTCGGAGTGCTGTTCCTCGACCTGCACCCGCGCAAAGGCAAACAAGGCGGCGCATGGATGACAACATACAGCCCGCAATACATAAGTGAGAAGAAGAACCACCGCCCGTGCGTGGCAATAGTGACCAATTTCACCCCGCCCACGCCGCAGCGCCCCTCGCTGCTCACGCTCGGCGAAGTAACCACATTCCTGCACGAGTTCGGGCACGCATTGCACGGGCTAATGGCAAACACGGTTTACCGCTCGCTGAGCGGCACAAACGTTTTGTGGGATTTTGTGGAACTGCCCTCACAAATTATGGAAAACTTTGCCGTAGAGAAAAAATTCTTGAGTACATTTGCACAACACTACCAGACGGGAGAACCTCTGCCCGAAGAACTTATCGACAAGATTGTGCGCAGCCGCAATTTCAACGTAGCCTACAGCACAATGCGGCAGGTTTCCTACGGCCTGCTCGATATGGCGTACTATACGCTCGAAGAACCGCTCGGCGGTAATATAGAAGAATTCGAGCATAAGGCCATGCAGCCCGCACAGCTTCTTCCCGAAGTGGAAAACACGTGCATGACAGTCCAGTTCGGGCACATAATGTCGGGCGGATACGCTGCCGGATATTACAGCTACAAGTGGGCGGAACTGCTGGAAGCCGACGCATTCGGCGAATTCAAGGAACACGGTACGTTCTCGAAAGAAACGGCAGAGCGCTTCCGCAACTGTATCCTTTCTAAAGGCAATACCGAACCGCCAATGGAGCTGTACAAACAGTTCCGCGGCAAGGAACCTTCGATAGACGCAATGCTTGAACGCGACGGAATTCAAAAAAGGCAGTAATGCGTAACGCTCTTCCCGATACTGTGAAACGCATAAAATAACGCTTGCATGACACCTGCGGAAAAGAAACAGCATGAACTCGATGTGCGCTACCTGAAAATGGCGCGTATCTGGGCAGAGAACTCATATTGCAAACGCAGGCAGGTAGGCGCGCTCATAGTAAAGGACAAAATGATAATAAGCGACGGCTACAACGGCACCCCGTCGGGTTTCGAGAACGTTTGCGAGGACGAAAACAATGTCACCAAGCCATACGTTCTGCACGCAGAGGCGAATGCCATTACCAAGATAGCACGCTCCGGCAACAACAGCGACGGAGCCACGCTTTACGTAACGGCTGCGCCATGCATAGAATGTGCAAAACTGATAATACAGGCAGGCATTAGCCGGGTTATCTATAGCGAAGAATACCGCATAGAAGACGGCATAAACCTCTTGCGGCGTGCCGGAATAGAAGTGAAATACATTCCCGTCGAACAAGACAACTGAAAGAACTTCCCGGCCGGTGTTTGTTTGCACGGCCGGGAAAAACATAAAAGATTCAATTTCCAGAATGAACCCTAATCGCTCTTCGCGCTTCGTACCTTTGATTATTGCGTGCAGCATAGTTGCCGGAATAGCAATCGGCAGCTTTTACGCAAACCATTTTGCCGGAAACCGACTCAGCATAATAAATACATCGAGCAACAAGCTCAACGACCTGTTGCACATAATCGACGCGCAGTACGTCGACAAGGTAAACATGTCGGACCTTGTTGAAAAGTCGTTGCCCAAAATCCTCGGCGAGCTCGACCCGCACTCCACCTACACCGGGGCAAAGGATGTTGAAGCCTCGATGCAGGATCTTAAAGGGAGCTTTTCGGGAATAGGAATACAGTTCACCATAATCGACGACACGATACGCATAATCACGGCCATAAACGGCGGTCCTTCGAAGGCCGCGGGCGTTGAGGCCGGCGACTGCATTGTGGCAATAGACGGAAAGCCGTTCGTCGGCAAAAAGGTAACGAACGACGAGGCCATGAAGCGCCTCAAAGGCCCCAAGGGCTCGAAAGTCACGATAAGCGTTGTTCGTCCCGGGGCTTCCAAGCCGTTGGATTTTACGATTCGCCGCGACGACATTCCCATAAAAAGCATCGAGACGGCCTATATGCTCGACGACAAGACCGGCTACATAAAAGTCGACCAGTTTGCCGACGCTACCTATCCTGAGTTCCTTGTGGCAATGGCCAAGTTAGGGCAGGAGGGGGCCACGCGCCTCGTAGTCGACCTGCGCAACAACCACGGTGGCTTCATCCAGCCGGCCATACAGATGGCTTATGAGTTCCTCCCCAAGAACCGCCTGGCGTTCTACATGCAGGGGCGGCATTCTCCGCGCGAAGACTTTGTTAGCGACGGGCGCGGCTCACACCAGAACACCCCGCTCGTTGTGCTCGTTAACGAGGAAAGCGCTTCGGCCAGCGAGATATTCGCCGGCGCAATGCAGGACAACGACCGCGCCACCATAGTAGGCCGTCGCACGTTCGGAAAAGGCCTTGTGCAGGAATCCATCGAGTTCCGCGACGGCAGCATGCTGCGGCTCACCATAGCAAGGTATTACATGCCCTCGGGCCGGTGCGTGCAGAAACCTTACGTTCCCGGCAAGCAGGAAGAGTACGACATGGACATACTCAACCGCATAAACAGCGGCGAACTTGAATCGAAAGACAGCATAAAGGAAAGCGGAAAGAAGTACTTCACCCGCCTGGGGCGCGTTGTTTACGGCGAGGGCGGTATAACGCCCGATGTCTTCGTGCCCGAAAAAAGCGAAAACATGACATCCTACTTCAAGGAAGCCGTGATGAACGGACTTATATTCAAATATGCCTATATCTACACCAACGCCAACCGCGAAAAACTCTCGTCGTTCGGCAGCTGGCAGGAGGCCGTGGCTTTCCTCAAGAAGCAGAAGCTCGTCGACAAGTTCGCAACCTATGCTGACAAGAACGGCCTGCAGCGCAGGAATATACTGATAAGGAAATCGCAGCGCCTGCTCGAGCATTACCTTATGGGTTACATAATCGACGACCTCATGGGGCGCGATGCGCTCAACCGTTTCCTCAATGCCGATGACCCGTGCGTTGAGCAGGCCATAAAGATAATGAACGAGGGCAAGGCTTTCCCCAAAGCTCCCGAAAAGGATACCAAAAAAGGCAATGCCGACAAAAAAAGAACTGCGCAAAACCATCTCCGCTCAAAAGCGCTCGTTCCCCGAAAGAACATTGCGTGAGATGTCAATACCTGTAATGTGCCGTCTGGAAAGCCACGCGCTTTTCCGGGCGGCACATACCGTTTTGCTCTACAGCTCCCTGCCCGACGAGGTGGACACACATACCTTTATCCGTCGTTGGGAGGGGCGTAAACGCATACTCCTGCCCGTAGTGGTGAGCGACAGCGAACTCGAGCTGCGCGTTTATACCGGCAGCAGCAACATGCGGCGCGGGGCGTTCAATATCGACGAACCGGCCGGCGCAGCGTTCACCGATTACGGCAGCATAGACCTTGCCGTTATTCCGGGAGTGGCTTTCGACCGGCACGGCAACCGCCTCGGGCGGGGGCGCGGCTACTACGACCGCCTGCTTGCAAGGCTCGGCCGGGCGGGTGTCCCCACAATCGGCGTGTGCTTCGATTTCCAGAAACTCGACGCCATACCGGCCGAAACCCACGACATAGCCGTAGGCGAGGTGCTCTGAAACCTTGCGCGTCGCACCCACGGCCGCAAGCGTGAAAGCAGGAACTGCAATACAGTCATCCGCGACAGCGGAACACGGGCCTTAAAAAGGCGTTTTTCGGTACGGAAAAATGAAAACTCATTTTCACGTGGTTATACCCCCTTCTGAGCAAATAAAAAATACAAGGCACATATTTCGAAATATGTCAGACATATTTTGAATTATGTCCGACATATTTTTCCCGCCTTGAAAACCGGCTTTTTTCATGCAGACAAAAAGAGCGCGGCCCTGCGGCAAGCGCCGTGGCAGGCAGTAACCCCCTTATGTTTGTAAGCCCGGCGTCCTTGCCGTGCCATTATATAATATGTGTTCCCTTGCTGAAAAGCGTTGCAACCGGCCATATTTTTTTAATTTCCCGGTGTTATTCAAACTTTTTTTTATTTATTTTGTGCCAAAATCAGCATTATAAGTTTATGAAAACAAAAATAGCATTATTCTCCGTGCTGCTCTCGGTTGCGTCGGGCTCTTACGCCCAAGGCGACCACATGCGCCGCATGAACCCTGTGAACTTCTCGCACGTAAAGATACACGACGCTTTCTGGACTCCGCGCCTCGACAAGCACATGTCGGCCACGCTGCCGGTCTGTATCGACCAGATTGAAAACAAAACCGGACGCATACAGAACTTTGTGAACGCCTCGAAAGGCACCGGCAAGCATTCGGGCATTTTCTTCGACGACAGCGACGTGTACAAGGCTATCGAAGGCATGGCCTACGCGCTTACCAACCACCGCGACCCGGCGCTCGAGCGCAAGGCCGACGAGTGGATAGACAAGATATGCGCCGCGCAGCAGCCCGACGGATACCTCAATACATTCTATACCCTTTCGGGCATGGAAAACCGCTGGACCGACATGAACATGCACGAAATGTATTGCGCCGGCCACATGATTGAGGCCGCCGTGGCATACAAGAACGCCACCGGCAAACGCAAGTTCCTCGACACGGCCATACGCTTTGCCGACCACATGATGAACACCTTCGGCCCGGGTAAACGCCACTGGGTGCCCGGGCATGAGGAGATAGAACTCGCCCTTGTCAAGCTCTACGACGAGACAAAGCAGGAAAAATACCTCGAATTCGCCAACTGGCTCATCGACGAGCGCGGCCACGGGCACGGAGTGTACAAAAACGACCTGTTCAACAACCTGGCCTACGACCAGGACGAAGTGCCCGTAACCGAGCTGTTCAGCATTGGCGGCCACTCCGTTAGGGCCATGTACCTGTTCTGCGGCATGGCCGACGTTGCGGCCCTCACCGGCAACAAGGCCTACACCAATGCCCTCGACAGCCTTTGGGAAGATGTTGTTCACCGCAACATGTACATCACGGGCGGCATAGGCTCGTCGGGCGATAACGAAGGCTTTACCACCGATTACGACCTGCCCAACGAGCAGGCATACTGCGAAACGTGCGCCTCGGTGGGTATGGTGCTCTGGAACTGGCGACTCAACCTCATGACGGGCGACGCCAAGTACGTCGACGTGCTCGAGCGCGCCATGTACAACGGAGCATTGGCCGGAATATCCCTCTCGGGCGACAGGTTCTTCTACGTCAACCCGCTTTACTCCAAAGGCGGCCACCACAGGCAGGAGTGGTTTGGCTGCGCATGCTGCCCGAGCCAGATTTCGCGCTTCCTCCCCTCGATAGGCAATTATATATATGCCCTTTCCGACGACGCATTGTGGGTAAACCTCTTCATCTCGGGCAATGCCGACATACCCGCCGGCAACGGCACCCACATCAACGTGTCGCAAAGCACCAAATACCCCTGGGACGGACAGGTGGAAATAACGCTGAACACCAAGCTGCCCATGAAACAGCTACGCATACGCATACCGCAGTGGGCAGGCGAATACACCATAGCCGTTAACGGCAAGAAGAAAAAAGCCAAGGCCGACAAGGGCTACGCTGTGATAAGCCGCAAATGGAAGGCCGGCGACCGCATAACGCTCACCCTGCCCATGGAGACGCGCGTAACCGCTGCCGACCCGAGGGTGAAGGAAAATATCGGCAAGCGCGCCGTAGAGCGCGGCCCGCTCGTTTACTGCATGGAGCAGGTAGACAATACGGTAGACGTGGACAACGCTACGCTGACCCCGGACACCAAGTTCTCGTTCGCCTTCAACCAGGAGAAACTCGGAGGTGCCGGCCTCATAACCGCCACGGCCGGGAACGGCGCTTCGCAAAGCCTGAACCTCATACCGTATTATGCGTGGGACAACCGCGAGGCAGGCAAAATGGCCGTATGGCTCAAATACGAATAACTCCCGCGCGTGACGCGGTAGTGATATTACTGTTGACATGAGAGCCGGCGTACACCTTGTGAAAGGCGTGCGCCGGTTTTCGTTTACGCCGGTACTTACGGGGGAACATGCCTTTTGCGTGCCGGCGGGGCGGGGAAGATGTCGCTTTTTGTCTGCGCGAAACGGGTACTCGTTTTCAGGGAGTTATACCCCTCTCTGAGCAAATGAAAAATACAAGGCACATATTTTAAAATAGGTCGGACCTTTTTTAAAATACAAGGCACATATTTTTCAGCCCCTGAAAACCCGCTCCGAAAAACACACTTTTAAGGAGGCTTTTTCAACCCAATTTGGTCGTTTGGCTTTGTCAAATTGCGTGCTTATGCCCGGCGGATAGCTTTGTTCCCGCACCGTTCCGGCATTTGCCAGTTGCTGTTGCCGTATTGCCTCCGTTAAGGCGCAACAGCCGTGTTATGGCTATTTGCAGCCGCCAACGCCGTTGTTACAGCATTTTTAATACAGTTGCGTTGCGTATATCGTTAATTATAGGTACTTTTGCGACATATTAAATATATTATGCGGCAAAACCGTATAAACCTATCTGAAATCAATGGAATTTACAGCCGAACAAATAGCCGGATACCTCGGAGGAGAAATCGACGGCAACGCTGGCGAACGTGTGTCTACCTTTTCAAAAATTGAAGAAGGCAAGCCCGGTTCGCTCACTTTTTTATACTCAAGCCATTATGAGCATTATCTTTATGAAACAAAGGCAAGCATAGTGCTCGTGCCCTCCGACTTCAAGCCGTCGCAACCCGTGAGCGCCACGCTAATCCGCCTTGCCGACCCGCGCGAGGCTGTGGCCCGCCTGCTCAACCTGTACGAGCAGAGCAAGCCGCGCCGCACCGGCATTAGCAAGCAGGCATACGTAGCCGAGAGCGCTACCGTGGGCAAAGACTGCTACATAGGCCCGTTTGCCTACATAGGCGACAACGTGGTGATAGGCGACAACACGCAGATTTATCCTAACTCAACCATAGAGGAGGGCGCGAAAATAGGCAACAATACAATAGTATATCCCAATGTGTCGGTTTACCACCATTGTGTGATAGGTTCTAACGTGATACTCCATTCCGGCTGCGTGATAGGCGCAGACGGGTTCGGGTTTGCGCCTACCGCCAACGGTTATGAGAAAATACCGCAGATAGGCATAGTAACCATAGAGGACAATGTGGAAATAGGCGCAAACACATGCGTCGACCGCTCCACCATGAGCTCAACCTACGTGCGCCAGGGCGTGAAACTCGACAACCTTGTGCAGATAGCGCACAACGACGACATAGGAGCAAACACCGTTATGTCGGCGCAGGTAGGCGTGGCCGGCTCTACAAAGATAGGCGAGTGGTGCATGTTCGGCGGGCAGGTAGGCATAGCCGGCCATGCCGAAATAGGCGACCGCACCTACTCGGGCGCGCAGGCCGGAATAGCAGGCAGCATACGCAAGGGCAACGTAACGGTGCAAGGCTCGCCCGCAATCGACGCGAAACGCTTTGCCCGCGCCTCGGCAGTGTTCAAGAACCTGCCCGAAATCTTCCGCCAGATAAACGAAATGCAACGCACGCTCGACGGAATCACCAAGAAAACAACGGAACAACAATAAGACACACTTAACATATCATGCTGAAACAACAAACACTGAAAGGCAGTTTCTCGCTCTTCGGGAAAGGGTTGCACACAGGTGTCAACCTGACTGTTACTTTCAATCCCGCACCCGAAAATACGGGATACAGAATACAAAGGATAGACCTCGAAGGCGAACCGATAATCCCGGTAATCGCGGAAAATGTTGTCGAAACGACACGCGGCACCGTGGTAGCCAAGGGAGAAGCGCGCTGCTCGACCATAGAGCACGCCATGGCCGCACTCTACGCCATGGGTATCGACAACTGCCTCATACAGGTAAACGGACCGGAATTCCCTATACTCGAAGGCTCGGCCGACACCTATGTCAAAAACATAGAACGCGTAGGGCTCGAGGAACAAAGCGCACCGAAAAACTACTACATAATAAAAAAGAAAATCGAAGTAAAAGACGAGGAAAGCGGCTCGTCGATAATAATACTTCCCGACGAACAGTTCAGCATAACAGCCATGATTTCGTTCCAGTCAAAGTGGTTCTCCAGCCAGTTTGCCACCTTGAACGACATGGCCGACTTCCCGAAAGAAGTAGCCGGGGCGCGCACCTTCGTGTTCCTCCGCGAGATAGAACCGCTGCTTAAGGCAGGCCTGATAAAAGGCGGAGACCTCGACAACGCTATCGTTATATACGAAAACGAAATGCCGCAGGAACGCCTCGACCAGCTGGCCGACCTAATGAAAGTGCAGCGTGTGGACGCAAAGAAACTCGGATTCCTTTCCAGCCACCCGCTTACCTGGACTAACGAACCCGCACGCCACAAGTTGCTCGACATTGTGGGAGACATGGCCCTCGTAGGCCGTCCTATAAAAGGACGTATCATAGCAACACGCCCCGGACATACGATAAACAACAAATTTGCACGTCAGCTGCGCCGTGAGATACGCGCACACGAAGTGCAAGCTCCTACATACGACCCCAACGAAGCACCGCTGATGGATGTGAACCGCATTCGCCAGCTCTTGCCGCACCGCTATCCCATGCAACTCGTGGACAAAGTGGTGGCAATGGGCCCGACATCAATAGTTGCAGTTAAGAACGTAACCTCGAACGAGCCTTTCTTTACGGGACACTTCCCCGAAGAGCCCGTTATGCCGGGAGTATTGCAGGTTGAAGCCATGGCGCAGGCCGGCGGACTGCTTGTGCTCAGCGGCGTTGACGAGCCGGAACGCTGGAGCACCTACTTCATGCGTATCGATGACGTGAAATTCCGTCAGAAAGTAGTTCCGGGCGACACCCTCGTGTTTAAAGTAGAGCTTCTCGCACCTGTGCGTCACGGTATATCCTCGATGAAAGGCTTTGTGTTCGTGGGCGAAAAGATAGTTTGCGAAGCTACATTCACCGCGCAAATCGTAAAAAACAAATAAATTAACATCGTTGCGCACTTCTGAGAAGTTGCGCACATTCCAACTGAAATAAAATGAGCCAAATAAGTCCTCTGGCATACATCGACCCCGAAGCAAAAATAGGGAAAGATTGTGAAATAGGAGCTTTCTGCTTTATTGACAAAAACGTCGAAATAGGCGACAACAACGTATTGATGAACAATGTTACAGTCCTGAGCGGAGCACGCATAGGGCGCGGTAACATTTTCTTTCCGGGTGCAGTGATAAGTGCCATTCCCCAGGACCTTAAGTTCAGGGGAGAAGAAACAACCGCAATAATAGGCGACAACAACAAGATACGCGAAAACGTGACAATCAACCGCGGCACGGCGGCAAAAGGAAGGACCATAATAGGGTCTGACAACCTGCTTATGGAAAATAGCCACGTGGCACACGATGTAACGATAGGCAGCAACTGTATCATAGGCAACTCTACCAAGATAGCAGGCGAAGTAATCATTGACGACTTTGCAAACATAAGTGCCGTGGTACTTGTGCACCAGTTCTGCCACGTAGGCGGATACGTAATGATAGGCGGCGGCACACGCTTCAGTCAGGACATACCGCCTTACGTGCTTGTGGCACGCGAACCGGCCGCTTATCAAGGCATAAACATAGTTGGTTTGCGCAGGCGCGGCTTCTCGAATGAAACAATCGAGAACATCCACAATGCTTACCGCATACTTTACCAGAGCGGCCAGTTGAGAGAGGAAAGCCTGGCGCAGATAAAAAGGGAGCTACCCATGACAAAGGAAATTGTGTACATCATCAATTTTATCGAAACCGCAAAACGCGGGATAATAAAATAAGTACGCAATATACGCTTGCATAATCGTCCTACATTTGTTCCAGAACAAATAAACACAAAACGAAAATGATTTACCGTTTTACTATTGTAAGCGATGAGGCCGATAATTTCCTAAGGGAAATAAAAATCGACGCCGACGCTACGTTCCTCGACTTGTGCAAGGCTGTGCTTGCCTCGTGCAATTACTCTGACGACCAGATTACAAGTTTCTATATCACAAACGACGAGTGGGAGAAAATAAGCGAAGTAACCCGCGAAGATATGGGCACTTCCTATTCTGACGAGGACGTGTACGTTATGGAAGACACCAAGCTGCGCGATGTTATCGAAGAAGAGCACCAGCGCATGATGTTCATCTTCGACACCTTCGAACAACGCGCACTTTATATGGAACTGAAGGAAATTATTCCCGGGACCAACCTGAAAGAGGCCGCTGTTTCGCGAAGCATAGGCGAGGCGCCGCAACAGTTGCTTATGCAGGAGCCGGCAAAGCAGAAAAAAGTGCAGCAGGCAGATACCGACAGCGGAGAGGATTTTTACGGCAGTGACGGGTTTAACGAAGACGACCTGGACAATGAAGGCCTCGACATAAGCGAGAACATACCATACTGATAAAAGAAAAACGGACCGTTAAAGGCTGCGTTTGTTAATAGTAGGGAAAAAGATGTTCACCGCTTGTTTGGAACAGCTGCAAAACTTTCTTTTCCGAAACGGACAAATATAACATACCCTTATTTACACCCTAAAAAATATGTCTGACATATTTTAAAATACAAGGCACATATTTTGAAATAGGTCAGACATATTTTTTCCCAGCTCAAAGGGGGCTTTAAAAAACTGTGTTACTTAAACTTCAAGACAACGCTTAAAAACGTGGAAACTTTACCGTTTTTCCCCGTTTTTCAAAACACGTAAAAACTTCGATTCGCCCGACCATTGCTGCTGCAAATCTTATTACATATCTCTGTTGGCGGCAGCGGAGTATAATGCAAATTACCGTATTCCAAAAATAAAACGCATAAAGTGAAAGCCCTTGCTGTAATCATAGGCCCAACGGCAGTTGGCAAAACCGACATCTGCATACGCCTGGCGCAACATTTCAGCACACCGGTAGTAAATGCCGATTCGCGGCAGATATACAAGGAGTTGAACATCGGAACGGCGTCTCCCACGGCAGAAGAACAAAGCAAGGCAAAGTTCCTGTTCGTTGGAAGTCTTTCCATCTCGGACTATTATAATGCAGCAATGTATGAACAGGACGCACTGGAAGCCATAAACGACATACTTTCCACACGCGACATCGCTATACTCTCGGGCGGCAGCATGATGTACGTCGACGCCATAACGAAGGGTATTAACGACATACCCACCATAGACGAGACAACGAGGAACTTCATGCACGAAAGGTTGGAAAATGAAGGGCTCGACTCACTCGTGAGCGAATTGCGGGTAGTAGACCCGGAGTATTACGAAAAGGCCGACAAGAAAAACGTAAGGCGCATAGTGCACGCCCTTGAGATATACTATGCAACAGGCAAGCCGTATTCTTCGTTCCGCACGCAAAGTGTCAAGACCCGGCCGTTCAAGATAATAAAAATAGGACTTTCGCGCCCGAGGCCCGAATTGTACGCAAGAATCAACGCGAGGGTCGACAAAATGTTCGATGACGGACTCGTAGAGGAAGCACGCGAATTGTACGCTCGCCGTAATCTTAATGCGCTAAATACTGTCGGATACAACGAACTGTTCCGCTACTTCGACGGCACAATGACGCTCGAGGAGGCAAAGGAAAAAATAAAACGCAATACCAGGGTATATGCAAAGAAACAAATAACATGGCATAAACGCGATGAAGCAATAACATGGTTTCACCCCGACAACTACGATTCTATCGTAAAATTTATAAACCAAGAAACATCCGAAAACACGTAATTTGCTACATTTGCAATAAAGAAAACACGTTGTGGAACGCCTTGTAAGGCGTATGCCGCGTAACACCGCAAATGGAGTATCACGCCTAATCACGCATAAAAACTTTGTGATGAAAAAATATATTGAAAACATAAAACGGCTGCTCTCTAAAGTAAAACAGATACTCAAAAGGTTCGGCCATTGGTACGTACACCGGTTTAAAGGGCAACCCTGGTGGTATAAAGCCATAGCAGGGATAATCTCTTTTGTTGTGTTCGTAATACTTTATTTTACTGCCGTAAACCTGAATTTCCTGTGGCTGTTCGGAAAATCTCCCACAATACACAGCATTATGCACCCCGAAACGAGCGAGGCTTCCGAACTGTACAGCGAAGATAGCGTGCTGATAGGCAAATACTTTAACGAGAACCGCACGCCCGTAGAGTACGAGGAAATAAATCCTGTGTTCTTCAAAGCCCTGATAGACACCGAAGACGAACGCTTTTACAGTCATCACGGAATAGATTTCCAGGGATTGTTTGCCGCATTTAAAGACATTCTCAAAGGACATGCCCGCGGCGCGTCAACACTTACGCAACAGTTGGTAAAGAACATGTTCCGTGTGCGCACGCAGTACTCTACCGGATTGTTAGGTAAGATTCCGGGAGTGAAGATACTTATAATGAAAAGCAAGGAATGGGTTTTGGCCGTGGAACTCGAGATGTTCTACGAAAAGAAAGAGATACTGACCATGTATGCCAACACCGTGGACTTCGGTTCAAACGCTTTCGGAATAAAGACTGCCGCAAAAACATACTTCAATACCACGCCCAAAGACCTTACGGCCGAACAGGCGGCTGTATTGGTGGGTTTGTTGAAAGCTACAAGCACATACAATCCAAGGATAAACCCGGAAAACAGTATTATGCGGCGCAACGTGGTGCTCGACAATATGCAAAAGCACGGACATCTGACAAAGCAGGAATGCGATTCGATAAAGAAACTGCCGCTTGGCCTGAATTATAAAGTCGAGACCGTTTACGACGGCAAAGCCCTGTATTTCCGCGAAGCCGTGGCCAATTACCTGCGACAGTGGTGCAAGGACAACGGAATAGACCTCTACAGCGCGGGGCTGAAGATATACTCCACGCTCAACTATAAAATGCAAAAATACGCCGAAGAGGCTCTTGTAAAGCAAATGCGCACCGTGCAGCGCAATTTCCGCAACCATTGGGGCGACCAAGACCCGTGGCGGGATGAGAACCATAACGTCATTCCAAATTTCATAGAGGATCTTGCGAAAAAGACCGACCATTACAAGGCGCTCAGCCAGAAATACGACAACGAAGACTCTATATTCTACTACCTCAACCAGAAACACAAGGTAAAGCTTTTTGATTACGACGGCGAGAAGGAGGAAGAAATGTCCACACTCGATTCGATACGCTACATGGTGAAGTTCATGCACGCCGGTTTCGTGTCGATGGAACCTCAGAACGGTCATGTAAAAGCATGGGTAGGCGACATCGACTTCAAGTCGTGGAAATACGACAAGGTAACGGCCATGCGCCAGCCCGGCTCTACGTTCAAACTGTTTGTTTACACCGAAGCCATGAACCAAGGTCTCACACCTTGCGACCGTCGTCTGGACGATTACATCAGCCTTGACGTGATGAACGAAAAAGGCGAGCTTGAACCATGGCGGCCGCACAATGCCAACGGCTATTTCACCGGCGACTCAATACCGCTTCTGGCTGCTTTTGCACAGAGTATAAACAGTGTTGCCGTAAGGGTAGGCATGGAAGTGGGCACGTCGAACATCGTGAAAACAGCCCACAACATGGGAATCAAGTCGCCGCTGCATGATACGCCTTCCATAAGCCTCGGTTCTTCCGACGTAAACCTTTTGGAATTGGTAAACGCATATTCCACGGTGGTTGACGACGGAAGGGTGCACGAGCCTGTATTGGTTACGAAGATAGTAGACCGTCACGGCAAGGTAATCTATACAGCCAAGGACGAGTCGCACCAGGCCATACCTTACCGTTCGGCATTTTTCATGCAGCAACTGTTGCAGGGCGGACTGCGCGAGTATGGCGGTACGTCGATGGCTTTGTGGCGGTTTGTACGCAAGTTCGACAAGTCGACGTCGTTCGGTGGAAAGACCGGTACGAGCAACAACCATTCCGATGCATGGTTCGTAGGCGTTACGCCCGGGCTTGTGAGCGGTGCATGGGTAGGCGGCGAATACCGTTCCATCCACTTCCGCACCGGGGCATTGGGCCAGGGTAGCCGCACTGCGCTGCCGATAGTGGGATATTACCTTGAATCGGTGCTCGACGACCCGCAATTCTCGAAATACCGCCGCAAGTTCCCCGATCCTAAGGAAGACATCGACCGCAGTTGCTATTCGTGCACTTACATTCCGCGTCCGCGCGAAGAAGAGGACTCTACCGAGATAGACCTCGACAGCTTGTCGGCTTCCGACTTCCTGATACTCGATGACCCTAAAGCCGCAGACGAGAAAAAAGCCGACGAGGAAGTGAATTTTGACGACATATTGAACGAAAGCGGCGGCACTCCCGCCAAACCGTAAGACATATAAAGATTCCATTGCCGTAGGTACAGGCAATGGAATCTTTGTATCCGGCTGCGCCGGGGTTTTGCCACTGCCTGGCTGCACTGAAAACGACACCTGTTTTGGTGCAAAAAACGGTTCACTTTTCATTACCATATTTATCCCCGTTTTTCCGCACATTTTCAAACGCAGTTTTCATCAGGTTTTCAAGGGGTGAAAAATATGTCTGAGATATTTTGAAATAGGTCAGACATATTTTAAATTATGTGCCTTGTATTTTTTCTTTGCTCCTATGCGGGTGTAACGTTTTGAAAAACAGTTTTCATTCTAAAGCACCATAAACCGCGTTTTTCTTGTCTGCATAGCCTGTACGGGTATGTCTGTTTTTGATTGGCGTATGCGGGCCGTAGCGCATGGTGCATATTACGGGTTTTGTTTCCGCACCGGGCGACGCTTTGCCGGACTGCGTTATATTACGCTTATAATAATTTTTGTATGCCATACTTTGCCGGCAAACAAATTAAAGCGTAAATTCGCAACATATATGGCCTTATACTAAGGGCGCACAATCTGCTTTTATTGAAAAAGGCGTTACTGGAAATTTACAATTCATAAAATAACTGCACCATGAAAAAAGTATTTGTACTGGTTTTGCTTATTATAACATCAGTTGCTGTCTTTGTGCCCCGCTCCGTTGCGCAAAACAGGTTCGTATCAATAAAGGGGCATGACCTTATAAAGCCCGACGGGCAGAAACTTTTCATCATGGGAACAAACCTGGGCAACTGGCTCAATCCCGAAGGTTACATGTTCAATTTCAGCAAGACGAATTCCGCACATTTTATCGACGAAATGCTGCGGCAGCTTGTCGGACCGGACGAAGCGGCTTCTTTCTGGAAACAATTCAAGGAAAACTACATCACCAAGGCCGACATCGATTTCATTGCCTCGACGGGAGCAAACACAATCCGCATTCCTTTCAACTACCGCTTGTTTACCGACGAGGATTATATGGGCGAAACCGGCATGGGTAATGGCTTTGAACTAATCGACAGGGTGATAGGATGGTGCAAGGAGAACAATCTTTACGTAATACTCGACATGCACGACGCTCCGGGCGGCCAGACGGGCGACAATATCGACGACAGTTACGGCTATCCGTGGCTATTCGTTAGCGAAGAGAGCCAGGAAAAGTTCTGCCGTATATGGAAAGACATTGCCAACCATTACAAGGACGAACCCGCGGTGCTTGCCTACGAACTGTTGAACGAACCTATTGCACCTTACTTTGAAACCGACATGCTCAATTCAAAACTCGAGGGAGTGTACAAAAAAGGCGTGGCTGCAATACGCGAAGTAGACCGCGAACACATCGTTATACTCGGGGCCCCACAGTGGAACAGTAATTTCAAACCGTTGACCGACTGGACTTTCGACGACAAAATCATTTATTCGTGCCACCGCTATGGGGGCGAGGCTACCAAGAAAGCAATACAGTCGTACATCGACTTTCGCGACAAGACGAACCTGCCGATGTATATGGGCGAGATAGGGCACAACAGCAATGAGTGGCAGGCCGACTTCTGCCGCGTGATGAAAGAGAACAACATAGGCTATACCTTCTGGCCTTACAAGAAGATGGACGGCTCGTGCTTCGTAGGTATCACCCCGCCCGAGCAATGGAAGGCCGTAGTGGACTTTGCCGAGAGCGACCGCAGCACATACAAGGCCATACGTGAGCACCGCCCCTCGCAGGAAACGGCACGCCTTGCGCTGAAAGCCTTTCTCGAAGCATGCAAGTTCCATAACTGCCGCATACAGCAGGGATACATAAACACCCTTCAAATGAAAGAGCCGCAGGCTGGGGCAAAACAAAGAAAATGAAAACGACATAAAATAAAACATGTTCAATATGAAACTTAAAGCAAAAGCACTGTTACTGTGCACCGCTCTGGTTGCGGCAGTAACAACGAATGCGCAGACGCCGGTTTACCTCGACGAATCGAAGCCTGTCGACCAACGCATAGAAGACGCCCTGCAGCGTATGACATTGCAGGAGAAAATAAACATCATTCACGCCCAAAGCAAATTCAGTTCCCCGGGTGTGGCTCGTTTGGGAATACCCGAGGTGTGGACCGACGACGGTCCTCACGGCGTGCGCCCCGATGTGTTCTGGGACGAGTGGAACCAGGCCGGCTGCACCAATGATTCGTGCCTGGCTTTCCCGGCTCTTACCTGCCTTGCGGCTACATGGAATCCCGACATGTCGCGCATTTACGGCGTGAGCCTGGGAGAGGAAGCGCGCTACCGCAACAAGTCGATGATTCTCGGGCCAGGAGTGTGCATTTTCCGTACTCCTTACAACGGCCGCAATTTCGAATACCTCGGCGAAGACCCTTATCTCGCTTCCGTAATGGTTGTGCCTTACATACAGGGAATGCAATCGGTCGGAGTCTCGGCCTGCGTAAAACATTACGCACTCAACAACCAGGAATTCAACCGCCACACCACAAATGTGAAAGTTTCCGACCGTGCACTCTACGAAATTTACCTGCCTGCCTTTAAAGCGGCCGTGCAGGAAGGAAAAACATGGGCCATTATGGGTTCTTACAACTTGTATAACAACCAGCATTGCTGCCACAACGATGTCCTGCTTAACAAGATACTGAAAGGTGAGTGGGGTTATGACGGCGTAGTCGTTAGCGACTGGGGCGGTACGCACAACACCGAAGAGGCGATACATAACGGCCTAGACATGGAGTTCGGAAGCTGGACCGACGGCCTGCGCAGCGGTACAAAAAACGCTTATGAGAACTACTACTTGGCGCGTCCGTACTACGATTTGATAAAAGAAGGCAAGGTTGGGACAAAAGAACTCGATGACAAGGTGCGCAGAGTGCTCCGTCTCATTTTCCGTACTTCCATGAACCGCAACCGTCCTTTCGGTTCGTTCGTATCAGAGGCACACATCGAAGCGGCACGCACAATTGCGGAACAAGGTATAGTCTTGCTTAAAAATGAAGGCGACATACTGCCAATCGACGTAAACAAGGCAAAGAAAGTTCTCGTCGTAGGCGAAAATGCAATCAAGATGATGACCGTTGGCGGCGGAAGCTCGTCGCTCAAAGTCAAGTACGAACTGTCGCCCTTAGACGGAATACGTAACCGCCTTGCCGGAAAATCCGAAGTTGTTTACCAGCGCGGATATGTAGGCGACGCAGGCGATAAGTTCGACGGCGTAAGCACCGGGCAAGACCTCAGTGAGAAGCGTTCGTCAGAGGAACTGCTAAACGATGCTGTCGAGGCTGCAAAGGCAGCCGACTATGTAATCTACATAGGCGGATTAAACAAGGCGCCCCACCAGGATTGCGAAGACGCCGACCGCGAAACGCTAAGTCTCCCGTACAATCAGGACAAAGTAATAGAGGCGCTCGCGGCGGCAAACAAGAATTTTGTAGTAGTGAACATTTCGGGTACGGCTGTTGCCATGCCTTGGGTGAAGAATGTGCCGGCAATCGTGCAGGCATGGTATCTTGGTTCGGAAGCTGGCAATGCTTTGGCTGCCGTGCTCACCGGCGATGTAAACCCGTCGGGGAAATTGCCGTTCACTTTTCCGGCAAAAATCGAGGATGTGGGCGCGCATTCGTTCGGGCCTGAGGCATATCCGGGAATAAAGCGCAATGACGACTCCGGGATATGGGACGAAGAATACAAGGAAGACATCTTCGTGGGTTACCGTTGGGTTGACAAGGAGAAGACAAAGCCGCTGTTCCCCTTCGGCTACGGATTGAGCTATACTACTTTCGACTACGGTAAGGCTAAAGCCGACAAGGCCAAGATGTCGGCCAACGGAACGATAACCATATCCGTTCCCGTAACGAACTCCGGCAGCCGCGACGGACAGGAGATAGTGCAGCTTTACATCAGCGACCTCAAAAGCAGCCTGCCACGCCCGGTAAAGGAACTGAAAGCGTTCAGGAAAGTAAATGTCCCGGCCGGAAAGACTGTTACCGTGGATTTCACAATCGACAAGGGCGCGCTGTCGTTCTTCGACCCCGAAAAGCATGACTGGGTGGCCGAACCCGGAAAGTTCGAAGCCCTTATAGCTGCCTCGTCGGCCGATATACGAAGCAAGGTTTCTTTTGAACTCGAATAGTTCGCGTGCATATTAAAAAACAAGTTGGGATATACTCCTTAAAATGCCTGAAAGATGAAGAAAAGAACTGACGAACGTTGCAAGACAGTAATGGATTTCCTGGCCGAGATAGCCGAACATAACGACCGGTCGTGGTTTATGGCCAACAAGGAGCTTTACGATTCTGCCCGCGAGGCTTTCGAAATGATTACAACCGAAATGATTGCCCGCATATCCGATTTCGACCCGGAGGTGTCGCACCTTTCGGCCAAGGATTGCACATACCGCATATATCGCGACGTGCGTTTCAGCAACGACAAGCGTCCTTATAAAATACACATGGGTGCTTACATAAACGCACGGGGAAAGAAGTCGCAACATGGCGGATATTACATGCACATGCAGCCGGGTAATTGCCTGCTGGCAGGAGGAAGCTATTGCCTTGAGCCGCATATCCTGCGTGCCGTGCGTCAAAGCATAGTGGACAATACCGACGAATTCCTTGCCATAGTAGAGAATCCGCAGTTCTCATCACTTTTCAGCGAGATAGGCGAGGACCGGATAAAGACTGTGCCGCAGGGTTTTCCAAAGGACTTTCCTTACATGCAGTACCTGCGTCCTAAGGATTACAGTGTCTATACCAATGTGCCCGACAGCTTTTTCCTTTCACCCGGCTGGGCGGAAAAGGCTGCCGGTGTGTTCCGCACAATGAAGCCGTTCCTCGATTTTGTGAACTATACAGTTGATGATTATGTTTGATAATAACGAAATCCCTGCCGGCATTGCCGGCAGGGATTTCGTTTCGTTTAATGTTTAATGGCGCGGGCGTTCCGCGCTTTTTATTTGCGGTAACCCACGGTGTTGTTCAGCATTGGTTCCTGGCTTTCGCTCAGTTGCAGCGCTTTCTTCAGGCCCTCCGTGTCCATCGAGGCGCGCGGGCAGCATGCCCATCCGGCAGCCGAGCAGTAAAGGCAGATGTTTTGGCTTACGTATCCGGCATCGGCTTGTGCAAAGTTGGCCGGCCTGTTGCCGAAGCGCGACTTGTCGCTCACGAGTACGAGCGACACGGGTGCCTGCAACACAAAGTCCTGTCCTTTGGCCACGAGCGGGCGCAGGTCTTCGTCGGATACACGCTTGAGCGTGTTTTCTTTTGCGTCCCATAGGTATGCGCCGTCGGCACGTACCACGTATATGTCTATGTCCTGGGCATTTATGGCCGAGGGAGCCGTGCGGCGGCCATCCTCGCGGTTTATTCCGTTGGCGGCCCATAGAAGTGAGGCGAGGTCTTGGTCGCTCATTTGTTTTTCAGCGAAAACACGTTCGCTGCGTCGGTTTTGCAAGGCTTCGATTACCGTTGTTTCCAGGCTTTTCGACGGTTGGGGCAATGATATTTGCTCCTGTGCGGAGCACGAAACGGTAGCAGAAACCGTAAATACCAGTGCGGCAGCTGTTTTAAGCATGTTCTTTTTCATTAATTTGTCAGTTTAGTGTTTGTTCGGATAAAAGTAAGAAAAATGTGCAAATACAGCCGTGCCACATTGTGTTAATTCCTCGGATTTTTTGGATACTTTATTCTTGTTACAGCTTTTTTAACTTTCATGACCGGCGTAAAAACAGTTCCCGTAACTTGCAGTTTTTCCGGCTTTTGACAAGGCCAAAAATTAGTGCCTTGAATTTTAAAATATGTGCCTTGTATTTTAAAATATCTCAGACCTATTTTTTCTTTGCTCCAAGAGGGGTGCTGAAAAGTATTTCCGGTTTTCCGTAAGCTTGCTTTCGTGTTAACTATTTTTTATATCTTTGCACCCGCTACGGTTCGCACGATGTGGACAGTTCGCCCATGCGTGCGATTAAAAGGGAACCGGGTGTGAATCCCGGGCAATCCCGTTGCTGTATTCCCCCGAGCCACAGGCTGTGCCGGCATTGGCAGGCTGTGTGGCCGGTGTCCGTGCGGACAACTCGGCGCGCCGCGCTATTTTGCGCGAAAGCCACTGGGCGAAATATCCCGGGAAGGTGTGCGCCGCTTGGGTAAGCCAGAAGACCTGCCGCAGCCACATAGCGTTGGAAAACCTTCGAGGAAAGGCTACCCGCAATTAAAGGCACTGCCGGCCGGGCAGCATGCCGCAATGTTTTGTTTGCAACGTGATAATCAGTGTGCCTGTTCGTGAAAAGGCATGCCGGAGTGTTGCAAACCTGTCTTGCGGAATGTTGCGGCATGGGTTGCGGTGTTTTTGTGTGAGTTCCTTTCATTTTCCCGGGAAGACGTCGCGTTTGTGGCATTACAAGATTATAACGCAAGATGAAAGGAACGTTTTTGTCAGTGGTTTTTATGTTTCTCGGCCCGTCGGCCGTTGCGCAGTCGGCTTTCCCGCCTGCCGGTTCGCCGCAGAGCGATACGTTGCGCGGGCGCGTGTTGGGCAGCGCGGTAGTGCGTGCGCCGAAATCAATGACTAATGAGATTGTTCCGGCACAAATGCTTGAAGGCAGGCAATTGCAACAGTTGGGAGGGCATAGTGTTGCCGACGCGGTGCGTTTATTTTCGGGCGTGCAGGTAAAGGACTACGGCGGTGTGGGAGGACTGAAAACCGTTAACGTGCATGGCATGGGCAGCGAGCACGTGGGTGTGGTGTATGACGGGATACCGGTGGACAATGCGCAGAACGGGCAAGTGGATCTCGGACGTTTCTCGCTCGACAACATGGAAAGCGTCGCGCTTTATGCGGGCGGGAGTACCGATATTTTAAAGCCGGCGCGCAATTTCGCTTCCTCGTCATCGGTTTACCTGCAAACGCGCACTCCTGTCTTCAGGCAAGATTCAACCGGGGCGAATGGAGACGCCCGTATCAAACCATATAACCTGAAAGGAACTTTCCGAACCGGCTCGTTCGGACTGGCAAACCCGTCGGTGCGTTGGGAACAACGCTGGAACAGATGCCTGTCGTCGTCACTCTCGGCCGAATATCTTAATTCCACAGGGCGATACCGTTATCGCTACAGCCTTGACGGCGGTTACGACACTACGGCCACGCGCCGCAACGGTGATGTTGAAGCCGTGCGTTGCGAGGCGGCACTGTTCGGAAACATGCGCGGCGGTTACTGGCGTGCGCACGGGTATGTTTACAGTTCGCAGCGCGGTTTGCCTGGCGCGGTGGTGAGAAACCGTTTCAGCAATGCCGGAAGGCAATGGGACCTGAACACTTTCCTGCAGGCTTCGGCAAAAAAGGATTTCGGCAGGTATTCACTGCTTCTGAACGCCAAATACGGCTACGATTACCTTAGGTATCTGCACGACCCGCGCGAGGACGACGGAACTATGTATGTCGACAACAGGTATCGCCAACAGCAGGTGTATATGTCAGTGGCGCAACGTTATAGGGTAGCAGGAAACTGGAACGTGGCCCTGTCGGCAGATTATGTGATGAATGCCCTTAATGCCGACTTGAAAGATTTCGCAAAGCCTGTGCGCCACAGCTTTTACGGAGCGTTGGCCACGGAGTGGCGAACTCCGCGTTTTTCGGCACAGGCCGATGTGCTGCTTACGCATGTGGATAACCATACACGCCGCGCTATTGGAAACAACGACGCTGACTTTACCGAAGTATCGCCTGCCGTCTATGCAAGCTGCAGGCCGTTTGCTTCGTGCGGCCTGGTATTGCGCGCATTCTACAAGAAGGCGTTCCGCATGCCTACGTTGAACGATCTTTATTATACGTACCTCGGAAATTCAAACCTTAGTCCGGAATACGCCACGCAATATGACGTCGGCGCGACCTATGCGCAAACGTTTAAAAGCGGTGTGCTGCGCTCGGTGTCGCTGAAAGCCGACGCATATTACAACCGGGTTTCCGACAAGATAGTTGCCGTGCCCGCTGCAAACCTTTTCCGCTGGACGATGATGAACATAGGTCTTGCAAGGATTCACGGATTGGACGCGACGGCGCAAGCTGAAGCGCGCATGAGGGAGCTGACGCTTGACGTAAAGGTTGCATACACTTACCAGAGGGCCAAGGATTGCTCCGACAGGCAAAGCCGTTATTACGGCGGCCAGATTCCTTACATTCCCAGGCATTCCGTATCGGTCGTAGCAGGAGCGGAATGGCGCGGGTGGGCCTTGAATTACAGCTTTCTCTATACCGGTGAGCGTTACGACGCAAGCGCGAACATCGCTGCCAATTACATACATCCGTGGCAAACACACGACGCTTCGATTTTGCGCAACATACATGCGGGCAAGGTGGAACTGACGGCCATGCTGACGGTTAACAACATTTTCAACAGCCAGTACGAAGTAATAAGGTGTTATCCCATGCCGGGGCGCAATTTTAAAATAACTGTGGCTGCCAACTTATGACACAGCGTGGCGCAAAGCCTTAAAAATAAGTTTGATGTAGAATACCAATGCAAAATACTAATTACAAAAAACAAGAAAAATGAACAGAACACGGTTTACCATTACACGATTAGCTTTATCGGCAACTTTTATTTCACTTGCATTTCATCTCTCTTCCTGCAGCGATGACAACGGAGGCCGAAAGGCCGGCGTTGAGGGAGTTGTTGTGTCTCAGCCGTCGGACAGCCGAGACATAAAAGGCCTTTTCGTGCTCAACGAAGGGCAGATGGACAAGAACAAGTGCTCGTTGGATTACTTTGATTATACATCCGGAAAGTTCTACAACAACCTTTTTGCGGCCATAAACCCTGATGTTACCCTGGGATTGGGCGATACGGGCAATGACTTGAAGGTTTACGAAGGAAGGTTATACGCTGTAATAAACGGGTCGGGACTTATTGAAGTAATGGACGCACGCACGCTGCGCCATGTAGGTTCGGTTGCGCTTGCCGGCTGCCGTTGTATAGCTTTCAACGGTAACAAGGCATACGTTACTTCGTATTCCGGCGAGATGGACGAGAATACGAAGTTGCAAAAAGGCACTCTTGCCGAAATGGATTTGGATTTGTTGAAGATTACCCGTACATGCGGAGTGGGCTACCAGCCCGAAGGCGTTGTAGTGAGGAACGGAAAGATATATGTGGCCAATTCGTGTGCCTACGAGCCCGACTACACGGTGCATTACGAGAAGACTGTAAGCGTAATCGACGCTGAAACAATGACCTTGGAGAAGAACATAGACGTAGCCATAAACATGAACACCATGCAGCTCGACAAGCATGGGAACATATACGTTATTTCGCGCGGCAATTATGCCGATGTGAAATCTGATGTTTACGTATTGAACACCAATAGCGACGTGGTGGACGGGGCTTTGAACGTGCGCGCTGCGTCAACCTGCCTGGCAGGCGATTCGCTTTACATAGTGGGTAATGAGTACAGTTACGCAACCGGAGGATACGAAAGTTCGTTTGCCATATATGACATAAAGAAGAAAAGCATAGTCTCGGAAAAATTCATTACTGACGCCACGGACAGCAGGTTGGTTTCGCCATACGGCATTGCCGTGAATCCCGAGAACGGCGACATCTTTATAACCGACGCAGGCGACTACGTTAATCCCGGCACGTTGTTCTGTTATAGCCGCGAGGGCAAACTGCTTTGGACTTCCGCCACCGGCGACATTCCCGGGCACTTGGCATTCGCAACCCAAAAAGTGCGCGGATTGGAATAAGAAATCTGTGCGAAAAGGTGCTGCCCTGCACATGCGTCGCGGCGCAGTTTTCAACCTGTATGGGAGCAAGAAAAAATTATGTCTGACATATTTTAAAATATGTCAGACATATTTCGAAATATCTCTGAGATATTTTTCGGCAGGTCTTTCGGGAGTATAATAAAAAACCGTTCTGGTTTTCTTTATAAGGCGACAGGATTTCCGGAAAACGAGTGTGCGGTTTTGGCGGTGCGTGCTACGGCTTAATATATTTGCTGAAGAATTTCCATATTTCTTCTCCCGTGTTTATGTCGCCGTTATGCCAGCAGTGCGGTGCGCCTACAACCTTGTAAAGCCATACTTCGTTGCCGTTTTTCCCGCCCTTGAAGAAATGACGTACTACATAGCGTTTGCTTGCAGGGTCTTTGCTTGGGATAGTATCGCTTACAACCTCTTTGCAGCGGTTCATCGCCACCCAATAGTTCACGGCCAGGGGCACGGAAATGTATGCGCCCCATCCGCCTACGTTTTTCAGGTCGCCTCCCCATTCGGACACACGGTCTTCCGTGCCGTGTATTTCAAGGAAAGGCACGGCCACGGGTGTCTTGTCAATCTCCGTCATCCATGTAAACGTCAGTCCGGCCACCGAAGCCAGTGCCGCGAATGTCTTTTGCCCCGATAGGGCTGCCAGGTAGCACAGGTCGCCGCCGTTCGACATGCCGGTCATAAAAGTGTTCCTTTTGCTTAATCCGTATTCCTTCTGTATGAACGATGTGAACTTGCATATCTCGTCCACGTCGTCGATGTTCATCCCTTTTTGTGACGGATAGCCCACGTAGAACCCGGTTTTGCCGCTGGGGTCTTTGAGTCCTTGCGGGTAAAGCACGGCAAAGCCGTTCTTGTCGGCTACGGGGTCGATGTCGAAGTCTTTTGGGTTTGCTTTGCCGCCGTAACCGTGTACCACGACTACGAGCGGGGCGTTTTCCTTTATGTTGTCGGGCAGGTAAAGCACGCCGGTGCGGTTGTGGCCGTTTATGTCATGCGACACGTCTATGTATTTTCCCGCCATAGCGGGCAGGAACGGCAAAATAAGTGCTGCGGCGGCAGCGAACAGTCGTATTGTTCTTATCATTTGTATTTATGTGTTGTTTTTCTTTGGTCTGGGGCTAAAAAGCTATTATGGGGCGCACGGTGTTTCCCGAATCCTTGTTGCTGCCTATGAGGTATGCGCGTTCATTACCCGTGAAGTAAGCCACGTAGGCGAACCCGTCGTTCATCTCGCTGCTGCTTTGGAACGTTTCCTCGGAAAGATTGAACGGTTCTGCGTATTTCCCGGCCTTTTCCAAGCTCATGTTTATGTTTTCTGTTATGAAAGTGCTTTTTTCCTGCCATGACACAGAACCGCTTTCTACGTTGTAGCGCGTGCGTACCTTGCCAAGGTTTACGATAATATCGTACCATTGCCCTATTGCGGGAAGGAACCACTCACTCGTGTTCCGGGGATGTTTTCCTCCGTTGTATTTTGCAGCGGCTTCGGCGGCCGGATGTTTCCTGGCCTTGTTGAGCGCTCGTGTGTCTTTGCGCCCTTCGCGGTAGTCCTGGAAATATTCCGTTGCTCTGAAAAGTTTTGCCTTTGTGTCGGGCTCTCCGTAGGGAATGTCTTTTCCCGCGTTTTTAAGAGCCATGGCGTAGCCGTGCTTGTAGCCTTTTTTCTTGTCTTCGTAGGACGTTTCGAGCGCGAATACCACGGCAACGCATTTTGAAGTGTCGTCTACTGCGGCAAAGTTCTCCTTATGAACCACATAAGCGTTGTTGTTTTCGTCTATGAAAAGGTAATCGCCCACCTGTGCCATTCTCAGAGGAATCCTTTCTACTTCCGTGTTTGTCATCCCGAGCGTGTAGCAGTGTATTATGATTGCGGTGATGATTATTGTTGCTGCTGCTATCGCGGTTACGTATTTCTTTTTTATTTTCATGGCTATGGCGTTTTTATTTGTTTGAAGTGCGGCGCAGTATTCCCTTTAGTTTACGTGCGTATGCGTCGGCATACTGCTGCATTCCGAGGTCGCTGGCGTGTACGCCGTCAACCTGTGAGTCCTGCGAGAGGGCGAGTTCTTCGTAGCTCAGGTAATAAAGGCCTTTGTATTGTTTTTTCAGTTTGTCGAATGCTTCGCGCTGTAGCTTGTTCACCACTTTTTCGCTGCATTGCTCTACGCCCGAATTAGCCCCCATATAGCCGTCGTGCTCTACCACAAGTATTGGCGCTTTGCTCTTGTTGCGTAGTATTTTAATGCCTTCGGCGAGTTTCTGTTTTATTTCGGCGGCGCGCTCGCGCGTGGTCATGTTGGGCAGGCAGTCTATTACGAACACGCGTGCGTCGGTTTCAGCCATTAACTTGAATACTTCGGCGTCGAGAAAGGCACTTCCCGAAAAGCCGAGGTTAACTACCGGCACCCTAAGCTTGCGCTGGAGTATGTTCGTCCATGCCATGCCCGGACGTGAGGCGCAACCGCCCTGGGCTATCGAAGTGCCGTAAACCACAATCTGCCGTTCGCGGTCGGGGCCGGTAAAACGCAGGGGGTATTGCTTGTCGACGCCTATTTTAAGGTTTTTCACCGTGTTGTATAGCGGAAGATACAGGCGGTATTCGTAGCCGTCGAGACCGCTGTTCTCGTAGGTGAGTGCCTTGTATTCGTATTTGATTGGCTTACCGAACGAATAAAGCCCGCGTATGAGCAGTTCGCGGCCGTTTGCGTCGGTGGCGTACAGGTCGAGCCCGCTTACGCCCGTGGCCGGCATGTGGTTCATGTCGTATCCGCCTGTAACGTCGTATTCTACGGTTATTTCGGGCGCTTTGGTTACGAAACGCACGTACAGCCCGGCCGAGTTTTTCGACAGATTGTAGACGTTAGGAGAAACTTTGCCCTTTGCGCGTTCGGGCAGGCGGCTGTATTCGCGGCCAATCTCGTTGTTCCACGCGCGGTTGCAGATGTTTGGCTCGTTCCCTTCCATTGGGTCGTACCATACGGTTTGCGCCGTGGCGGTTTGCATTGCGGCGGCTGCCACGAGGGCGGATATGATGAATTGTTTGGCTTTTGTTTTCATGGCGGTGGGGTTTGCCCGGTTTGCGGGCGTGTTGAGGCAAAGTTAATAAATATTGCCGTTATGTGGAACGGTTACTTTAACGGCGCATTATTTTGTTCAAAAAATGTGCACACGTTTTTTGCGCGTTTTCGTGTTCAGGTTTCAGTGTGGTTTTTCGGGGGTAAAAAATACGTGCCTTGTATTTTAAAATTCAAGGCACATATTTTAAAATAGGTCAGACATATTTTTTCTTTGCTCAGAGCAGGGGGTAACAGTCTGAAAATTAGTTTCTCTTTGAAGGTGTCCGGAAATGTCTTTTTCGCATGTCGTTTTTTTGTCTGAGCGTGTCTGTATTGTTGTTCCCCGATGGGTGCGACGTTATTGGGTTGGGAGGAACGAAACATCCCCGTGCGGCAGCATTTGTACGCACGGGGATGTAAAGCCGGTATGCGGCAGTGGCTGTATGTGCGTGCCGTGTGCTTTTGTTATTTGTCGAATCCGCGTTTGCGGTAGGCTTCGGCCAGTTGGTTCATGGCTTTTTCTATTACGCACCTGGGTTGCGCTACGTTCATGCGCATGTAGCCTCGGCCGGGTGCGCCGAACATCTCGCCGTCGTTGAGGAACAGGCGGGCGTCGTTGATATAGAAGTCCACAATCTCCTTTTGCGACTCAAGGCCGAGTTTGTGGTTGTCGAGGAATACGAGGAACGATGCTTCCGGGCGTATGGCGGTTATCTTCGGGCAGTGCTGCGAAAGGAAAGAGAGCACGTAGCTGATGTTCTCCTGTACGTATCCGAGCATTTCGTTGAGCCACTCTTCGCCTTCGGCAGAGTAGCAGGCGCAAACACAATCGTAGGCGAATACGTTGCCCAGCCCGAGGTCGTTGCCGTCCAAGTAACTGAAGAAGCGGCGGCGCAGGCTGTCGTTGAATATAATGGTATGCGACGCCACTATGCCCGGCAGGTTGAAAGCCTTTGTGGGGGCCATCATGGTAACGGTGATGTCGCGCGCCGTGTCGCTTACCGAGGCCATCATCACGTGTTTGTGGCCCGAGAGGGTGAGGTCGGCGTGTATTTCGTCGGACACAATGATGACGTGGTGTTTTGCGCACAGGTCGGCCAGGCGGCGCAGTTCGTCTTCAGACCATGACGTGCCTCCGGGATTGTGGGGATTGCAGAGTATGAGCATTTTGCATTCCGGCAGGCGGCGGTCGATGTTTTCATAGTCCATCTCATAGCGCCCGTCAACGAGCTTCAGGGGCACTTCGACCAACGTGCGGCCGCTTGTTACGGTAACGTGGTTGAACGGGTGGTACACCGGGGTCATTATCATTACGCCGTTCCCTTTTTCGGTAAGCGCGTTGACGGCGAACGCCAGTCCCGGCACTATTCCGGGGATGTAATGTATCGTTTTGCCAGGAGTGTCCATTCCGAAACGCTTCTTGTTCCATTCTTCAATGGCCGTGTAGTAGCGTTCGGGCGCGCAGGTGTAGCCTAAGATTTGCTGGCCGAGCCGTTTTTCAATGGCTTTGAAAACAAACGGCGGTGTGGCGAAGCCCATGTCGGCCACCCACATGGGCATGAGGTCGTCGCGGCCTGTTTGGCGCTTCATGCCTTCAAGGCTTACGCTGTCGGTGCCGCGGCGGTCGATAACTGTATTGAAATTATATTTTGACATTATTGAAAGGTTTATGGTTCTTTTACAAAAGACGTGCAAAGATAATATAAATATCTGTGACTGAGAAGCCGTATGCGCCGCGAGAGAAAATACCGGCAGGGCATAAAAAAACATCACAGGTATTTTGCGACCTGTGATGTTATGTTCTTTCAGCGTGTGCTGCCTCAGGAAAATTATCTCTGAGGTATTTTGAAATATGTCTGACATATTTTGAATTATGTCAGACATATTTTTTTTCTTTTCTCAAGTATAATCCGCAAATCCAAATTTTCGCAGAATCTGAAACGAAGCGTCCGAAATTCGGGCTTTGGAACAAAACGAAGCGTTCAAAAAAAAGAACGAGCGCACAACATTAAAAATGCAGCCTTCCGGGCTGCATTTTCGTTAGTATACGCAAAGTAGTTAGAACGGACTTAAAATAGTATTCAAAAGCCCTTTGAAAGTCATTGCCTGAATCACGCCGCGCGCCCGCTCTGCCCTTTATACAACATTATGTCCGTGTACCCCGCGTTATAATTCATGTGCGCGTTAAACTCCGACCTCCCGCAGCCCTCAAACGGGTTGCCCGCTGCGCGGTTCTTGCCCAGCCACTCGCAGAGTTCTACAATCTGCGATTTATTCGAAGTAAAATACACAAACGGCCTGTCTCGCAACACCTTCAGCACGTCAAGATAATCCGCCAGCCGCCAGCTCATTCTGTACGTCCCGACCTCAGTCGAGAGATACGGCGGGTCTACCAGAAACACCACGCCCGGTGTGTCTTTATACCTCTCGTACAACACTCTGTAGTCGCACGAAGCGATAGTTAGCCCGGCTAAATAATCCTCGCAAAGCGGATAGTCTGTCATGCGTATAGTGTTGTAAAGCGTATCCTTCCGCATACCCTCTAAACTCGTCTTATACTTCATCGAAAACATAAGCGACGACGACAGGGTGATGTAATCCACGTACCCGTTTTCCTTTTCCGCAATCGATATACGTTCCAATATCCGCTCCCGCGCCTCGCCCTTTATCGCCTTGCCGCGCGGCACGTCCTTCGCAATCTCGCGCAAATCCGCAAGCAGGGCGTTCGTTCGTGGGATATTATCTAACCTCCTGCGATAATTGTCGAAGTCGTTATACACCACCTCCGCGTCCGGCCTTTTGCACTTCGTTATGTGCGACAACAAACCGCTCCCGCCGAACAGGTCTACAAACACCCGCGCGTCCTTAAACCCCTCAAGCACTTTGATATACTCCCGCGCAAACATCCGCTTCTGCCCCATGAACGGCAGCGGTGCAGACAAATACATTTTTCTTTTCATTGCCCTCTTTTTATCTCTCTACAAAGTTATCACCGCCCGCTGCGGCAAAAGAACCGGCTTGCACAATCACACTGCAATCTCCGTACAGTCGTTCCCGAAACGCTTCAAAATACTATATACCTTCCGCTCGCTCACGCCGTACCGCCCGGCAAGCACGGCTACGATATACGACACTTTGTCTCCGTCCCTGCGCATTTTTGCATAGTCTGCATACAAGTCTACATAACGCACGTCGTCAAGACGCACCCCGGCTGCGCGCAGTTTCATCAGCAGTTCTCTGCTAAAGTTTATCAATTCAAAAACCTTCATTTTCACAAAAATTTGTACGTTTGCAACGTCTCACTTATTTAACAACAAAAAAAACGCACTCAATCAGAGTGGCAGAGGGAACACCCCCGGCCGCGCTCTGGTTGAGTGCGTATGTTTAATAGTAAGTGAGACGACTGTTTTACAGGCCGGGGGATTTTTTCCCCCCCCCCCCCTTATCATTTCGTTCAAGTCCTTGTTATTCATATCTTTAGTTCCATTCTTCGTTTTCCCATGTCGTGCCCACCGACGCCCGGCTGAACGTGCCGCTCACAGCGTTGTAAATACTTATGAACCACTGGCACAGCGGCACCTTGAACAACGTCAGCCCCGACGCCGTCTGCATTAAACTGCTGTCCGACTTCGAATAATGAAACTTCATCGTAGCACCCGTTATCACGCCGTAGCCAACGCCCAAGGCCTCTATCGCCCCCGCTCCACCCTTGTCGTATATCGCCTTCAGCTTCAAATGCAGCGCGTCCCACGTCACAGGGTAATCCACAAGCACATAAGGCGGAGCCTCGCGGTTGTACAACATGTCATCACCCAACCTCACAACATACGGGCACAACACCGCACTCGCAGAAAAAGCCGGCGCACCTATCAACTCCACCGTCGCGCCAACCAGGTTGTTCATCGCGTTCGGCACAAAATAACCGCCGCTGCCGCTCACCCTCTTGCCCGAAAAATAATCAGCACCCGCAAGCACACTCTGCGCCACACTCCTTATGCCGCCCGAGTTCACACGGCTCAGGTAATACGTGCTGCCGCTCTTCTCCAAATAAGCATGCTTGCAGAACGTCCGACCGCCCAACACATACATACCGTGCGTCGACGTGTGCTCGCCCGTGTTGTCCAACGCCGAGCAAGCATGCAGTATCACCCTGCTGCCTATGAAATCGGGGTCGGGCGGCATAAATACATACGACTTCGCGCTCGAGGGCTGCCCGCTGTTATGCACGAACATCCAGCCCAGCGACCCGCCGCCGTCCTTGCCTATAAAGATATTGTCGTTCGCGTATGGTTGCTGCACCACGCTCGTCCGCAGATTACCTGCTACGGTCAAGTTCCTGAACGTCGCGTTGTTAGCGTTGAACTCTTCTCCCTCTATTATCGTTTTCTCTGCCACGAGCGTTATCGTCGAGTTTTCCCCGTCTAAGTGTATGCCGGCCGACTCCACGTCGTTTTTCAAAACCCGCAGGTTTATCTCCTTGTCCAACTGCTGAATCTCGCTCTCATACCTCAACGACGCACCGCCGCCACCCGTCGCCATGCCGCCTTTCTCCACCTTCCAGCCGTAACACCACACCTCGGAACCGGTGTCGAACAGGCGCAAGGGGTACACCCGTCCGTTTTTGGCCACCGTCTTGTCTGTCGTTATCGTGGCCTCGTAGCGTTTCCACGTGCTGGTCAACTCCATGTATTCTGTTTCGCCGTCCGTGTCAATTCGCTTCGCGCCGTCCATGGTTATTGAACCTAAAGTGTTCGCGGTCATATACATCTTTATCCGCCCGGTGCCCTTTGCCCATACGCTTATAGTATATTGCGTGTCCGGCTCGACAAACGTCAAAGTATTTGTCTTGGAGCGCACCACGTCGGCGAAGCCAACCGCTACTTCCAAGGCCGTCATTTTGTGATACAGCACCGTTCCCGTCGTACCGTCCTCCAAAATGGCTTCCGTCTCCGTGGCGGTGGTTGTCAAGTCTCTATCGTCCACATTCAGCAAATTCGGACGCTCTTCGTAGTCACCCGCCTGCGCCTGCCACGTGGTCGCCGCCGGACCCTCTTCAAGCTGCACCCACACCACGGCGCCCTTGCCCTCCGTGGCACTCGCCGCACCTTTCACGATGTTCACCGCATACACCAGCACGCGCACCTCATCGTCATACGTGTAACCGTCCTTGTCCTCGAGCACGAACGTCAGGCTCTTCTCCGCAAACTCCGCCTCCGTAAACCTTATCGCGTTGCTCCGTCCCCATTGCCCGCTCGACTGCACGGCGTAAGCGCTCACAAACAAGTCCTTGCCCTCCTTAGCGCACGCCCGCGCCGACAACGTGTACTTCACGCCCTTCTTCAGTTTCACCCACGTGTTGCCGGCCTCCGTGCGCACCACCGCGCGCCACATCGAATGCGGCAACAGGTTAGGCCCGCCCAGCGGCATACTCTCCACGGTGCTCTTCAGCTCGCCCGCCGTCGTCTTCAGCGTCGCCAGCTGCTGGTACATACCTTCCGAACCCCATATCTGCTCCACGCTGCCGTCCTGCAGGGCTACAATCTCCGACATCGACGCCTTCACGTCAACCGTGAACGGCACAGTAACCCGCCGCGTCTCCGTCCGGTTCTTGTACGTCACCGTCACGTCAAACACCGCGCTCCCGCCGCTCACAGGCAGCATTATCGTCTTCGTCGTCGTCCCGCCCTTGCCGTCAGGCATTTTCGCGGTCTTCTTCACGGTCTCCACGCCGCTCAGCGTGACAGTCAGCACACCGCCGCTCACACTCGTCCCTAACGTCGAGAAACCCGTCTTCACCAGCGTCCCCGCCCCGCCGTAGGCCACGCTCGCGGCGGCACTGCCGCACTTCGCCGAAATCTTCGCCGTGTTACCCTCGTACACCACGCTCCCGTCGCTCTCCGTTTTCAAGGCAATAATGCCCGGCTCTACGTCCACCGTCACCGACAGCGCCTCCTCGTCCGCCGTCAGGTCAAACGCCGTCATGTAAGCAATGTACCACACCAGCGGCGACGCCTCTGTCGGGGTGCTCCCGCCGTTTATGTATATGTGCCCGCCGCTCGAGAACGAACCCGTCGCCCCGCACGTCGTCTTTATCAGGTACGTCTCATACTTGCCCGTGCCCGCCCGCGAAGTCAGGAACTCATGCTTGTAACCCGTGCCCATCTGGTTGCTAATGCTCTCCAACGTGTAGCCCGACGGTATCTTCGCTATTATCTTCTGCACGAACACCGCCCCAGCACGCGACGCTATGCCCTGGCACACGCCACCATGCCCCGGGCTCTGCGCCGCGCCCACAGTCACCCTTATGCAGTAGCCCGACCCCGTCGGCACGTCCGTCAAACCCGACGTGCTTATCCGCTCAACCAGCAGCTTCGCCTTGTTAGCCGCAGTACCGTTCGAATACTTTACAATGTTGTTCATCCCGCTCTTGAACGTCGGGTCCGCAAACATCATCTTACCGCCCGACAACGTCTCGCCCGTCGCACCCTTGTCGCCTTTCGCGCCTGTGTCGCCCTTCGCACCCGTCGCACCCTTGTCGCCGTACACGCCTATCACAACCGGGCTGCTCTTCGACGACGTGCCGTCCGTGTAAGCCGTAACCTCGTAATTCCACAAATACTTCTTCGTCGCCGTTATCGTCTGCACGCTCGTCGTCCAGCCGCTCGTGCCCGTCGTAACGCCGCTGCCCGCGCTCGTCGCCAAATAATACTCCGTTATCGACTTGATACCCTTGCCGTCCTTGCCCGCAGCACCCGTCGCACCCTTGTCGCCGTACACGCCTATCACGCGCGCCTCAGTGTCCTTGTAACTGCTGTCGGTGTAAGTCACACGCTCGTAATTCCACAAATATTTGTTCGTCGACGTCAACTTCGGCACTGTCGTGCTCCACGTTCCCGGCTTCGTCGTGTTCGACGTGCTCAAAGCGTAATAATTCACAATCGACTTGATACCCACGCCGTCTTTGCCGTCCGCGCCCGGTTTCCCGTCCGCACCCGCCGGACCTTGCACTCCTTGAGGACCGCGCTCACCTTGAGGACCTTGTTCGCCTTGCGCGCCCGCAGGGCCGGTGGGTCCAGGGGCTCCCTGGTCGCCCTTCGCACCCGTGTCGCCCTTGTCGCCCTTCGCACCCGTCGCACCCTTGCCGCCCGTCACGCACACCGCGTTCGTCGTCACCGAACTGCCGTCCGTGTACGTTATAACCGAACGCGTCCACATGTACTTGCCGTCCGCCCAAGCCGGTACGCTCGTCCCCCAGCTGCCGCCCGACTGCGACGTGCTCGAACTCGACAAATAATACTGCTCCACTATGCTCTTCACACCCTTGCCCGCAGCACCCGTCGCACCCTTGCCGCCCGTCGCGCCCTTCGCGCCGGTTATGCAAACAGCGGCCGTCTCCTTGCTGCTGCCGTCCGTGTAAACAACCTTCGTCTTGCTCCACATGTACTTCCCGTCAGCCCACGCCGGAGCGTCCGTGCTCCAGCTCCCGCCCGTAAGCGACGAACTCGAACTTGAAAGATAATACAACACGTCAACGCTCGCCACGCCCACGCCGTCCGCGCCCGCAGGGCCAGTGGGTCCAGGGGCTCCCTGGTCGCCTTGCGCGCCCTGGTCGCCCTTGCTCACGCGCAGCTGCCAGTCGTCGCCCCTACCGGGCTCTTCCGTCGTACCCTCCGGCGATATGCAAATCCAAGTGCTGCCACCGTGGCTTACCTCGTCGTAATAACTGTATGCCTCGCCGCTCTCCCAGTCGCCGCGCACCAACACCTGCGGGAACTTCACGCCACCGCTCATCCACCTGAACATGTCGCTCCTGAACGACACCTCCCCCGGCGACAATATGAACAAACGCTTCTCCGCGCCCAGCTCATAAGCCGTAATACCCGTGTAGGCCTCTATCGACGGCGTGTTCTCACCGCTCGTCGAAAGGATGATAAGCGAAGTCCTGTCCTTGTCCCCCTCGTCGCCGCTCAAACGGAAACCCATTTGAACTATCTTGTCCCCCGCCGCCGGCTCGCTGTTCGTAACGCCTTCGTCGTAATCCGTCTCCGAAAGCACCACGTAGTCCTCGCCAACCTCCGTCACCAAACGCCAGTAATACTTGCTCTGCACGCTTTCATTCGTGCCCTCGGCAACATCAAATTTTTGGCAGCGCGCCTGGTCGCCCGCTTTCCAGAAATTCTGCACCTCGTCGCCCTCGTTGCTCGTGAAACTGCACTTCCAGCCGCCCGACACTTTCTCGACCTTCGTAATCTCATTACCGGCCTTGCTCAACACTATGTTGCCGCCCACGTAGCTCAACTCCCGTATCTCGAGCTTTAGGAACGTCGCAATCTTCCTCACCAGCAGCTCGTCAATCTCCATTTTCCAGCTGCTCCCGTTCTTGTATATCGCAACGCCCGCGCCCGTCGCACCGCTCACGAAATCGGCACTCTTCAGCAAACTCAGCACTATCTCCGCCGCCTCCGTCACTTTCAGCCGGCCCGCCTCCGCGCTCGTCGCTTTCATCAGCGTGGCAGCCACCTCCGCCAGCGTAGCCTTCCCGGACTTGTCTATGCCGTAGCCCCCTATCTTCAAGCCCCCGGACAGCGTCGCCAGACCCGCCACCGCTATCGCCTTCCCGAACGATATGTTCCCTTTCACCACATCGTCCTTCAACCTGCTCACGAACATCTCCCACACCTCGCTGTCCTCTGTCAGCGTCTTTGCCTCGTCCGCCGTTCCGGCCGTGTCCGCATACCCGGCTTTCGCCTTCTCCGTCACGGTCTCCGCGCCCGGCATGTCCGTCACCGTCACATACCCGTCGTCCGTCACGCCTATCTTGTCTAACGCACCCTTGTTCGCGTGCACATGCCCGTCGCCCTGCGCCGAACCCGCATTGCCCGAACCAGAAACCTGCGAACCCGTAGAGACGCGATTCATCGCGTCTCCGTTGGCCCCCGGGGCCACCCGGCGGCGCCGGGGGGTCGGCTCACTCTTTATCACCTTCAACGTAAACTCCTTCTCTGCCATGTTACTGTTCCTCCTCTTCGTTATCGTCTGTTTCTACTTTAACATATTCGTCCAACGTAAACTCCGTCACCTCTATCTCCGTCGTGCCGGCACGCACGTCCTCAGCCGACGAGCTCATCACGAACGCCTTGTAACCATACGCCGGCATTACCTGTTGGTTTGCGCCCGTAGGGCCATTGGTCGCCGGCACCAGCCCCGTGTCGGTCATGCACCGGTCAAAATACACGCACAAACCCCCGGCATGCGAACCGGCCAGCAGGCGGCCGCTTAATGTCGTGTGCCTTCTCGCATACTGGCTGTACAACGTCCCAATCAGCAGCTCCTCAATCTGTCCCGTGTACCCCCCGCGCGTTATCTCCGTTACCTGCGCACCGTCCGCAGTCAGGTACACGCCCCGCGCGCCCGGCACGCCACCCGCCGCGCTCCCGCATATCGTCTCAATCTCCAGCGCCTCCTCAGCCTCCGGCTCAAGCTCCGCGCTGTACGTTATGTCGCTGTCGTCCAACGCCTCGTCAAACGCACGCGCACGCACCATCTCCACCTCCGGCAGCTTCATCCACACGTGCCGTATCTTCCAGCGCCCCGCGCTCTCGTATTCGTCCCAAAAACCGCAGTCCGTCGAGTGGTACGTCTTGTCGAAGTCGCAGCCCTGGTCCGCCGCCGTCCAGCCCCCGCACAACACCTCCACCCACAACTCGCCGCCCCCCGCCGGGCACGGCACGTAAGCCCCCTCGCATTTCGACAGCTGCGTCGTCACCTGCCCCGAGTGAGGGTTGATACCAGGCCGGTTCTTCGCCCAGCCGTTCGCCACGCCCGCCGTGTTCTCCCGGTCGCTACCCGAGTAATAGGCCAGGTAACCCCACACGCCCGGCTTCCCGTCGCTCTCCGTGTATTCCTTCCATTCGCCCAACGTCGAACCCAGGCTCTTCAGCTTCGCCGGCGCCTTCGCCTGCACCTCCTGCCGGTTGTCCCAGCACCATGTCTTGCCGCCCGCGTCCTTCCATTTCACGCACACCGGCACATACACAAAGTTGCCGTACCTGTTCCACTGCTCCTGGTATGTCCTTTCACGCGCACCCTCCATCCATTCGCCCGCCGTCTCGAACGGGTTGCTACGCGCGTCCAGCAACAGCTCCACAGTCACCTTCACATACAAGCCCTCATCCACCGGCAACGCCCCCGCCGCAGCCTGCGAATCGGCGCCCGTAGGGCCATTGGTCACCGGCACCAGCCGGCTCTTGAACAACACACCCTTCGGCGTGCCAGCGTGCAGCTCGTCCGGCATGACACCCATGCAACCCAACACCATACTCTTGTCGCTGCTGTCGCCGTACATCCCCACAGCGGTGTACATCACGGCCACGCCCTCGCATTCCGTACCGCCGTTCTGCGGCACCACCTTGAAGTATCTCACCCGCTCGTCCGTCAAATCCGCGTTCTTCCCCGTCCGGCTCGTCCATAGCGTGAAACCCGCGTCCGTCTCGTCGCCCCACACGTCGCTGTCCGTCGTGTAATGGTATGTCGTGTACCTGCACTTCCCGTCCGCCGACGGCCTACCGCCGTCCAATATGTACTCCGGCCCGAAGTCCGTCAAACCAGCGTCCACCGCCGCCGTCCAGCAATCCGCCTCCAACAGGTTGCCCGTCCGCACGTAAGGGCTCCATTTCACCCGCACGTTGTTATACACCCTGTCCGTGCCCAAGGTCTGCGTCGCGCCCGCCCATTCCAACATCACCTTCTCCGCACCCGCGTGCAGGCCGTTCAGGTCGTACACATACACCAAACCGCCACACTGTATCATCCTCAACGCCAAAGGCTGCAACACACCCTCCACAACCTCTTCGGCCGTAATCGCCTCGCCGTCCTCGTCGTAAAAGTTGTCGCCGCTAACATACAACTCATCCAACAACCCCGCCTCAGCCTGCGAACTTGTCGGCGCTTGCGCCCCGGTCGCAACCGGCGCACCCTCGGAGCCGCGCGACGCGGCCGCCACCAGCCGGGACGATATGTAACCGTCGTATATCTCCATGCCCGCCAAACCCGCGGCCTCCAACGCACGCTCCAATATCGACCGCAGGCTCTGCACCTCGTGCCCGTACAACTTCCGCCGTGCCAGCACACCGAAGTCCGAAAACGTCAAACTCACCGTGTACCCGCTCGCGCTCTCATACGGTTCCTCGTACAGCTCCGTGTCAAGCGTCCCCCTCCAGTACAGCGCACCCCCGCGGTACACGTCCAGCCGCACCGCGCACGGCTTCACCGAATACAAATCCACGTATGTCCTGTCACCCGGGCTAATCAGCTTCAACGTCGCCGAACTGCCCTGTATCACCTCCTCCTTCGCCCTCTTCTCCCATTCAATCAGCAAAGGCTCGTCATACGGGAACGACAACTCCCCGACCGTGGAAAAAGCAGTTTCCGAATCTTCGTGGATCTCCACCCGCCACAACGTGCCGTCCGTCCCCGCGAACTCACCCGCATATCTCTTGTACATCATATTTCAATGCCGTTTAAATTGTTTTCATATAATCTTCAAATCCGTTTGCCCCGGTTCTGCGGCTCATAAGCCGTAGAACCCGTTGCCCTCCGGTGGCAACCGGGCCACCCGGCTATCTTCTTGAACTCAACCGGTTAACCTTCTCCAATATCCCAACTAACGTGCGCCCCTCAATCTCGAAACGCACCTGCCCCGCCTCGAAACCCCGTTGCGGCTCAATCAGCGAACGCAACTTGTTCAGCGGCGCTATCACCTCCGGGTTGTTCCGCGCCCCCGCGTATTCGCCCACAAGCGCGTAGGTCGGCCCGCTCACTATGCCGCCCTCCGCAAACGCCGTCGCCTGCCGTATCGACGCTATCGTGCTTATCAGCGTCGCCGTGCCCGCCGCAGCACCGGCTATCCACGTCCACACGCTCGGCTCGCCCTTGAGGCTGTTGGCGAATGTCAACGCCAGCGTCGCCACCGCCTGCGCTATCGTACCCATTATGTTGAACGCCGGCTGCTCGAACGCCTCGCCCAGCGCGCCGAACATCTGCCCCGTCGCCTGGGCCGTCTTGCCCACCTTGTCCAGCCCCTTGCGCATACCCGCCAAACGGTCCTCGTCGTCCTCCATATCCAACGGCTGCAACGGGTTTTCCTCTTTCCACGCCGCGAAGTCGTCGCCTATCCTCTGTGTCAGTTCACGCGCCGCGGCCGCCGTCTCCTCCGGCTTGTCTATACCTATGCGTATCTTCAAATCACCCAACGCCGACTGCAACATCTCCACACGGCCCTGCAAGTCCCGCGCCAGCCCCTCGTCCGCCGTTGCGCTGATACGCTCCTGCAAAGCCCGTATCGTCCCCTCGTACCAGTCTATGCTGCCCAACGCCGCCGGAGCTTCCGCCGGCGCTTGCGCCGTTACCTGCGTGTTTGTGCCCGTAGGGTCGTAGGCCTTCGGCCTTTCTGACGAACCTTTCACGGCATACTCCACCGTTTCCTTTGCCAGCGCGTCCATCTGCTTGCGCACGCCCGCCAGCGACGACCACAAGCCCCGCAGCTTGGCATTCGCCTTCTCCACGTCGCTCGAGCCGACGATTTCCTCAAATTCAACCGAAGAAGCCATTGCCCCCGGGGTAGCCCAATTCGCCGCGCCGGCTTTTGCCCCGGCCTTATACCGTGTATTCCTCTTCGTTGAATACAGCCTTGTCGTCCCGTCCTCGTTGTAGCGTATGTCGTGTATGTTCTGCTGTATCTCCGCCGCCTCGTCGGCTAATTTGCGCATGCGCGCCTCGTTCTCCATCTGTCTGCACCACGCCGCGCTGTTCTCCGTCAACGCCTTGTACCAGTCCGCCACGCTCGCGAAATAACCCATCGTCTCGCCGTAGCGGTTGTTCAACCGGTCCACCAGCGCCGCTTCCTCTTCCTTGTTCCCCTTCCAGTTCTTCAGCGTCGCCAAGTCGCTTTCCATTTGGGCTCGCACGCCCGCCATGCTCTCCTTCACCGAGTCGTAGCTGTCTGCCACCGACTCCGCCGCCTGAGCGGCCTCTTCCGTGTCGTCCGTAAACGCGCTCACAGCCGCACCCAACGCCATGAGAGCCACGCCTATGCCCGTCGACACCAACAACGCCCTCAGCGCCACGCCCAACATGCCAACGCCCGCCGCAGCACCACGCGCCGCAGTGCCCAATAGTGTAGTACCCGCCGCAGCACCACGCGCCGCACCGCCGTACAGCACGAAGTTGCGCGTCGCCGTCGCCGTCGCCCTCACCATGCCGGCTATGCCAACAACCGCGCGCACCACGCCCCCGCGCAAACCGCCGAAGGCTAATCGCAACATCGCTATCGCCTGCGCGTTCTCCGCCGCCACCATCGCTATGGGGGCTAATATGCCCGCGTGCTCTGTGAGGGTTATCTTCAGGTCTTCCAACACCGCCTTCATCTGCATGTATTTGTGCATCTGCGTGTCGGTCCGCACCGCCGCCTGTTCCATGGCAGTGTTCGTGCCCGTCACCTTGGCCGTCATCTCGTCCACAGCCCGCGCGTTCTGTATCAGGAACTGCGCCGCGGCTATGTTCTCCACGCCGAACACCTTCGTCAGGTAGGCCGCGTCCTCCAACTTCGGCTGCAACGCTTCCAACGCCTTGCCTAACGATGTCTCGCCCAAGTCCACGCCGAGCTCCGTGTTCAGCCTGATTATTATGTTCCTCAGCGCCGTGCCGCTCTCATGGCCTTTCAAATTGGCCTGCGACAGTATCTCCAACGCGCCCGCCGTGGCTTCCACGCTCAAACCCATGGCCGAAGCCGTCGCACCCGCTATCCTGAACGAGTTCGACAGGTCTTCTATCTCCGCCGCACCGTACTTCGAACCGGCTGCCAACACGTTGGTCACCCTGCCCGCCTCGTCGGCGCTCAGGCCGAACTGGTTCACCGTCGCCGCCAACGCATTCGCCACCGCGTCCAAACTCATGCCCGAAGCCTCGGCCAGCGTGACGCTCTGCTCGGCCAACTCGTTCAGGCCTTTCATGCCTATGCGCGAAATCTCTATCTGCGACGCCAGCAGCGAATACGCCCGCGCCGCCGTGTCGGCACCCAAACCGCTCTCGCGGCCTATCGCACGGCTGCGCTCAGCCAAGTCCTCAAGGTCCTTCCCCGCTATGCCGGTTATCGAACTCAAATCGGCCACCGACTGCCGGAACTGCAAACCCGCGGCTGCAGCCCCGGCCACGACCTCGCCTAAACGTTCGAATTTTTCAGCCACTGCTACAAAATCAGTAGCTTTCAATTTGTCGCAAATGCTCCGGAACTTGTCCGTCTGCGACGTTGCCTGGCGCGACGAGGATGTCACACCGTCGAACATGGACTTTATTTTTTTCAGCCCATCGCTGATTTTGTCTGTCAGCGTTATCTTAATTGAAACATTTTCCATATATTTACAGCGTGTTACAGTTTTGAACAATTTTGAACCATGGACGGATTCATCGATTTGATAGCAGGCATTTTCGGCTTTCTCTACGATGCGATAGCTTACCTTTTAAGAGGAACTATAGAAAGTCCTTTCGGGGCATTGGTGCTCGGACTGTTTTTCTATTCCATTTACAAATCCGGGAAGCACTACAACAGCAAATGCTGTGAATCCGACGACGAATTGCAGCGCAACATCAGCCGCCTCGGAAAGCAAATCGACGAACTCACCGACGACTTCAACAAGCTCGCCGACAACATCAAGCAACCCTCCGAACCCAAAGACAAATAGCCAGCATTTTCCATATATTTACAGCGTGTTACAGTTTTAACTACCTAAACCATGCTTGACGATATTATATTCACAATTTTCTGTTTCGTACTCGAGCTCTTTGTGCCGATTGCTATCATTGCGGGTATCGTACTCGCCGTACAGGCTTTTATCGACTATGGCAAGCTTTCTAAAAAGAACAAGTGGTAATCACCTCTTGATAAGCCGTTGTCTGTTAGCGTTATCTTAATTGAAACATTTTCCATATCTTTACAGCGTGTTACAGTTTTGAACAATTTTGAACCATGGACGGATTCATCGATTTGATAGCAGGCATCTTTAATTTCTTGTACATGTGTGCGAGCGACATCATAAAAGGAGTTATCGAGAACCCTCTACGCCTGGTTTTTTTATTTCTTTTTGTTTACCCGTTTTACCACCTTCTCTTTGACAAATCTGATGGAAGTTGTGGTGGCGAACCCGACGACACCGACAAACTCAACCCTACCGCGAAAGGCAAATAACCTGCATTTTCCATATATTTACAGCGTGTTACAGTTTTGAACAATTTTGAACCATGTTTGACAATATCATATTATCCCTGTTCGAAATATTTATCAAATGGGTGGTATGTCCCATGGTAATCCTCGCATTGTTGTATCTGCCCGTGTGGTTCGTAAAGGACATAATAGACGAAACGAAACGCGAACGGCAGGAAAAAAACGCTGTCGACCCGTTCGACGAGATTATAAAGAACCTCGAAAACATCGACCGTAATGTCCGGGAACTCGCCGACAACATCAAGGAGCAACCCGCCGAGCCGAAAGGCAAATAACCTGCATTTCCCATACTGTTTAAATTTTATTGTCCTCTCGTAGAGCCGGCGATTCATCGCGTCTCATTTGCGCCCCGGTCGCAACCTCCGGGGCCACCCGGCGACCCCGCCCAGTTGGCGGCTTCCCATTCGCGACGTTTCACAAGGCCCTTCTGAACCTCGCCCCCCGCGTACACCCAGCGGCGGAACTCCGCCTGTATCTCCGCCGCGTCCGCCCCGGCGCGTATCTTTTTAAGCAGCGTCGAGCCTTCCAGCGCACCAATGCCTAAGTTGAACACGAAGTCCACCAGCGCCTCCGCCTGCCCCTGTGCCAGGTCTAAGCCCAATGCCTCCACCTCGCCCGCAGCCACGGCCAAGTCCTCGCGCAGCCATGCCTCCGCCTGCAAGCGGGTGCAACGCTGCCCGGGTTTAACGCCCTCCGTGTGGCCGTAACCTATCGTCCACACCCCGCCCGGGCATTTGTATGCCTTGGTGCGCAAGCCCTCGAACTCCGCCACCTTTTTCACGAAATCGTCTGTTATCTTTATCATCGTTCAATCATACTTTTAATACTGTTCAAATATCTTTCAAATCCCCCCTGTAGAGACGCGATTCATCGCGTCTCAATTGCGCCCCGGTCGCAACCGGTTTGCCCGCATGTAGGCATTCAGCCTACATGCTTTTGGTCTCCGGCACCAGCCGGCGGCGTGATAATGCCGCCGCATAGCGTGCCATTATCTCCTCGCGGCTCAGAGCCTCCGGCTTCGTCTCATCCTCGTCCCACGCAAAGCGCATTATATCCTTCGCCTCGAGGGGCTTCTTGCTGTAAGGCTGCAATGCGAACAGGCACACCGTGCGCACCTGTTCCCAGCCCATGCGTTCCCGGCGCTCCTCCCGTGCGTGCCACGCTTTCATCACCTCATCAAACTCCGAAGGGGTGCACCGGCAAAAGTCATCCGCACTCATGCCCGCACACCCCAACGCCATACCCAACAGCTCCTCTATGCCTGCACTCCGGCCGCAGCTTTTTTTTTCGGCGAATCCTGTCCGCCGTAAAAAGCCTGCAACTCGCCCGGCTCCAGGCAGTCGGCAAATGTCTCGGCGTCCATGCCCAGCTCCACGCCGTCCGCGTTGCACGCGCTTGCCACGCAGCAATACACGAACATCAGTACGCCTTCCACGTCGCTGTCCTTCAGCTCCGACACCTCCATGCCTGTCAGGTGTTTGAATCTCAGCAGGGCACCCATCGTCACCCTGCAAGGCAATTCCTTGCCCTTCACCTTTATAGTTTTCTTTTCCATTTCCGAATAATTTTTTTAATCGTATTTCAATACGTCCGTTGCGTTCCGGTCATAACCGGTTTGTCCGGTTGTGGGACATTAGCCCCACAACCCGTCGGTCTCCGGCACCAGCCGGCTATCCGGCAGCAGCCGGCGATAATCCGCTGCCGCCCTCCACGGCCGTTACCGGGCCGCTGTTCTCGAGCGTGACGCTGTACTTGGCGTCGTCGCCCGCCGGGCCGTCCAGCTCCAGCTGCGTTATGATGAACGAGCCCTTGTAGCCGCCCGTCGTCTTGCCCTCGCGCGTGGTACCCTCGCGCAGGTTGTAGCTCGCCTCTATGGGTTCGCCCGCAAGCTGCTTGGCCTTGAGCTGGTCGTAGGTGGGCGTCTGGTCGTCGCCGTCGGTCAAAACGCAGCCCTCCGCCGTTATCGTCTCCGAGAAGCTCTTCACGAACTTCTCCTTCCACTTCCCCGCCGAGGCCTCTTTAGTAACGCGCTCGCCCGTCTCGGTGGTGGTGCTTATCTTGCACGTCGTCGAAAACCCTAACGCCGCGCCGCCTATGCTCAGTATGAGGTCGGTGCCGTCCAATACTTTTTTTGTTGCCATAACTATTTCTCTTTTTTGCGTTTCACAATCAATATTACCATACACACCGCCGCCACTCCGGCAGCCATGCCTTTCACGAACCACCCGGGCGGGCTTCCGCGCACCTCCTCCGGGCGTTCCACGCGCGTGGAGGCCAACGTGTCGCGCGCCGCCAAGACACTGCGGTAATGCTCCGCACGCCCGGCCCAGTAACTCACAGCGCGTTCCAGGCTGTCGCACGTCCCGCGCACCACTATCACGCCGCCCGCGCCACGCCGCACGTCCAACGACGCCCGCCCGCTACGCGCGGTGAATGCCGCGCCCTCCGGCAACGACAGCACACTGTCCGCCGCCACGGCCAGCAACGCCGTGTCCGACGACACCGCCTCACGCACCAACGCCGTTTCCGACGTCCTCCGCACTAAGCTGTCCGCCTCCACACGCAGCACTTCCGTCCGCACAGCCTCCGTCTTTCGGCTGCTCCCGCAGCCCGCCAAGCACAGGGCAGTCATCATGATACTTGCAGCTGTTCGCACGGTCGATGGCCTTCCTGAGGCGCGCCATCTCCCTGGTGTTGCGCGCAAGCTCCTTCTTCGTCTCGTTGAACTCATCCTTCAAGGGTTTTACTATGTTTTCCATCAAGATACGCGTGGCATGGTCCGCGTTGTCGAAACGCACCGACTCGGCCTCCGCCCTGGCTTTCTCGGCCTCCGCACCCGCCTGCCGCGCCTTGCTGCGAAGCATTACAAGACCCGACACCGTGGCCACCAGACCGCCGCCCAACAACACGTTCAACAACTCGCTCCACATATCCGTCACGTTTTAATGAATAATACAAACCGTTTATTACGGCCGCCGCTTGCGCCCCGTCCGGTTGTGAGGCTGTAATGCCTCACAACCCGTTAGGAGCCGCGCTACGCGGTCGGCTGCGTTATCGTCACGGTAGCCTTCTTGCTGTTGTTCGCATTCAGTGTCAGCACTAAGCTGCCGCTCTTCTCCTCGCCATCGTTCGCCTCCGCCGAGATCTTCACGCCCGTCTCCGTCTTCTCGACCGAGAAACCCTCGGGCGCCGCGCCTACGGTGTACTCACCGCTCGCCGTCACCGCAACCTCCTTGCTGCCGCCCTCCGCCGGTATCTCCACGCTCGTCGGCTCAACGCTTATCGTCTTCGCCGCCGGCTTGAACACCGGGTTCGTCCTGCTGTCCAGCACCACCGTCTCCTCGCCGAATGCGATGTTCGTGTCGGCCTTCATCAGCATTTTGAAGAAATACAGCTCACTCGCGTTGGCTATCTTGTCTATCTGTATCACGTCTTCGTCGTCCTGCAGGTTCACCGCCGCGAACAGGTTGCCGTCAGCGCCCATGGAACACAGCGTCGCAACTATCAGACCGTCCGGCCATGCCGCCAGCGTCTCTATCTTGATTCCCTTGTAACGCTGCACGTTCACGTCCGTCTCGCTCGCGTTCTTCGCCTCGCGTTCCGTCAGCTCGTCGTCATACTTGTCGAAGTCGTCTATGCTCATCAGTATGCGCAGGTTCGGGTTGTTGCGTATCGCCTTCGGTATCAGCGCACGCACCGCCTTCAGCTTGCCCAGCATGGTCGTCTCCTTGCTGTCCGATATTATCACCTCCGTGTCTTTCGACATCTGCGTGAGTATGCCGTTGAACAGGTGGTCGTCGTCGTCGCCGTACACGCCGTTCACATACTGGTCGCCCAACTCGAACTTCACCTGCTTTACCAGCTCCGACAGGAGGGCGTTCTGACCCTCGGGGGGCAGCTCGGCGAATACTAAATTGCCCTTCGGCTGCCATTTGCGCCATATCTGCTCGAAGGCGCGCGGGTTGAATACCGTAAAAGCCATGAAGTCCTTCGGCTCCAACGACTTCTCGTCGTAGTTGAAGTTGCCTTTCGAGTCTTCCACGCCGGGGTTCTCCTTGCGCTTCTGCAGCATCTTGCCGCTCTTCAGCCTCGGAAGGCTCATCTTCTTCTCCACGCCGGGGATTACCATTATCAGGCCTTTCTCCACCAGCTCGTTGCCCGTTGCGGCAAGGGTAAGCAGCTGCTCCAGTACCTCGCCGTTGTAATTCGTGTTCCTTACTACTATTGCCATACCTCAAAATCATTTGTTTAGTTTGTCGTTCAACTCTTTCATGCGCCTGTTCCAAGGGCTCTCCTCGCCGGGCACCACGCGCAGGTCATCCATTACCTTGCGCCGCGGGCTCAGGGCTTTCAGCGCTTTCTCGCCCTCCTCGGGGTTGCTCTTCAGTATGCTCTCATACACACCGCGCGTCTCGGCGTCTATGCGCCCGTCGGCCTCGGCGGCGTCCAGCAGTGCCTTGTGCCTTGCTTCGCGCGCGGCAGCGGCGGCGTCCTCAAATTCCTTCACGCGCGCCTTCAGCGCCTCGTTCTCCGCACGCAGCGAAGCGGCGTTCCCTGCCTCCTCGGCCAGCTGCTCCGCACGCGCCACAATCTCGCCCTCGTCCCTGCAGTCCGCAAAGGGGGCTTTCTTCTTCAGCTCTTCCAGATTCATTTTTACTTTGTTTTGTGGCTCCATGAGCCGATTGTTGAATATGTTGTATATCTCTTCCGTCGTACTGCCCGCAGGCACCTCCTCCGCGTCGTATATGCCGTCCACGAGGCCCAGGCGCAACGCCTCCTCGGCCGTCAGCCAGTGGTCCTCGCCGTCGAAGTAACGCGCCGACACCTCCTCCGCGCTTATGCCCATGCGCTCGGCGTATATGCCGCACAGGCTGCCCTCAAGGCTCTCTATCTCGTCTATGCACTTCTGCATGTCTTTCTTCGTGCCCCAGCACCCGCCGCTCACGCAGTGTATCATAAGCCGCGCGTATTTGCCCATCTCCACCGGCCGCCCGCACAGCGCTATCACGCTGGCCATGCTCGCGGCTATGCCGTCCACGTATATGTGTATGTCTGCCTTGCTCTGACGCAGGGCGTTGAATATCGCTATGCCGCTGAACACCTCCCCGCCGTTGCTGTTCACACGCACGTTTATCCTGCTGCACGCCGCCTCGGCTTCCATTAGTTCCGACACGATGCGCCCGCTGCTCACCCGGTCGTACTCGCCTATGTCGCCATAAAGCAAAAGGGTACCCGTGCCCGAGCCGTCCGTGTGGAAATTCAATAACTTTTTCATCTCTTCTCGCTTTTTCTTCGTCGTTCGCAATGCAAAAATGCAACATTCCGCATTACCGCCCAACACCCTCTTTTCATCATGCGCCTGTACGCATATACTATTAGCCCACAGCGCGTTACCATGCTTTTTACCCTCCGCGCCGCCCGCGTTTTTTAGCCAACTTTGCACGTACATTCTAACATTCAAAACACATACAAGGCATGGCAGCTCTCAACAACAGTCAGAAAAAACAATGGGCGCAGACGCTCTACCTCCGCGAGAACCTCACGCAGCTCGAAATCGCCGAACGCGTCGGCGTCTCGCGCGTCACGGTCTCCAAATGGGTGCGCGACGGCAAATGGGAGGAACAGAAGGCGGGGCTTACACTCACGCGCCAGGAACAGGTGGCCAACCTCTACCGACAGGTGGCCGAAATAAACCGCACCATCGCCACGCGCGCCGAAGGAGAACGCTTCCCTAACTCCAAGGAGGCGGACATCCTCGGCAAACTATCCGCCGCCATACGCAACATGGAGCAGGAGGCGGGCATTGCCGATGTCATATCGGTGCTTACGTCATTCATTGAATGGCTGCGGCCGCTCGACCTCGACAAGGCTAAGGAACTTACGCGCCTGGCCGACGCGTTCATAAAGGACAGACTATAAACACATACACACATGAAACAGATTGACAGGGCTGCGCTCCTCGACTGGGACAAGTTCAAAGACGACATCGCGCGCGCTACGCCGGTCGACACGTCCATGTCGCACGCCGAGCGCGAAAAGCACCGCCTTTACCTCGAGCAGCACCCGCTCGAGTGGATTCGCTTCTTTTTCCCCAACTACGCAAAATACGACTTCGCGCCATTCCAGCGGCGCGCCATTCAGCGCATACTTGCACATGATGAATGGTTCGAGGTGCTCTCCTGGAGCCGCGAACTGGCCAAGTCTACCATTACCATGTTCTGCGTCCTCTTCCTCACGCTCACGGGCCGCAAACGCAACGTCATACTCACGTCCAACAGCCTCGACAATGCCGTGCGCCTCCTCGCGCCTTACCGCGCCAACCTCGAGGCGAACGGACGCATACAGGCGTACTACGGCGCGCAGCCCTTGCCGGGCTCGTGGACGGAGGACGAGTTCACCACCCGCGGCGGCGTGGCCTTCCGCGCACTCGGCGCAGGGCAGTCGCCGCGTGGCTCGCGCAACGAGGCCATACGCCCCGACGTGCTTCTCGTCGACGACTTCGACACCGACGAGGACACCCGCAACCCGGACATCATACAGAAACGCTGGCAGTGGTGGGAGAACGCGCTGTACCCCACGCGCTCTATCTCCGAACCTACGCTCATCGTCTTCTGCGGCAATATCATCGCAAAGGACTGCTGCGTCACGCGCGCCGGCGCCATGGCCGACAGCTGGGACATCGTCAACATTCGCGACCGCAACGGGCGCTCTACCTGGCCGGAGAAGAACTCCGAGGAACACATCGACCGCACGCTCTCCAAGATGTCTACCCATGCCGCGCAGGCCGAGTATTTCAACAACCCTATCTCCGAAGGAGAGGTGTTCCAGACTATCACCTACGGCAAGGTGCCGCCGCTCTCTAAGTTCAAGTTCCTCGTGGCCTACGGCGACCCGGCACCGGGGGAGGGCAAGGGCAAGAAGGGCAAGTCCTTCAAGACGGTATCGCTCCTCGGAAAACTCGCCGGCAGGCTGTATGTCATAAAGACGTTCCTCGCACAGGCACTCAACGCCGAGTTTATAGAGTGGTATGTCAAGCTCCTGGAGTTTGTCGGGGGTAAGGTGCCGGTCTACTGCTACATGGAGAACAACAAGCTGCAGGACCCTTTCTTCCAGCAGGTCTTCCGGCCGCTTGTCGCCAAGGCGCGACGCGAACACAACATCGCGCTCTACATACGCGGCGACGAGGAGAAGAAAACGGATAAGGCTACGCGTATCGAGGCGAACCTCGAACCGCTCAACCGCGAAGGCAACCTCATCCTCAATCAGACGGAACACGACAACCCGCACATGCGCGAGCTCGACGACCAGTTCCGGCTCTTCACCCTCTCACTCCGGTACCCGGCCGACGGACCCGACGCCGTCGAGGGCGGTAACCGTATCATCGACGAGCTCCTCCGACGCGCAGAACCTCCCGTCTTCAAGACACGCAAAGACCTCCGCAAACGCAACACACACAGAATGTAACAAAACGCGCTTGCGCCTTCCGGTGCCGCGCGAAAACATGCGATAAACAGGAATAAAACACAAACTATGAGCCAATTTATTGAACTTTCCGACTACGACGCTACCATTTTCCGTGACATCCTCGACACTCTCGTGCGCGAGGACGAAACGCTCGTCGAAATCTGCGAGGACCGCGCTATCGAAGAAATGCGCTGCTACCTCGCCCGCCGCTATGACTGCGACGCCATTTTCGCAGCCACAGGCAATGAGCGAAACCAGCTAATACTCATGATGGCCATCGACATCGCCGTCTACCATATCTTCTGCATACACAACCCGCAGAAACTGTCCGACGTGCGACGCGAACGCTACGAACGCGCCGTCGAATGGCTCAAGGCCATCAACGCCGAACAGATATCAATTGCCGGCGCACCCTTGCTGCCCGAGGAACAACGCAAGGCCAACGCCGCGTTCCGCATAACAAGCAACCCCAAACGGCATAACCACATGTAACACACCTGTAACAACTTTCACGACATGAACACAAAAAACTCCAGACATCTCATAACAGTCAGCGGCAACCTTCCGCGACCGGGACAGAAAAACCCCGCGGTGATAGTCCTCACGCAACCCAAACGCTTCGGTATCGACATCGCCGATTATATGGCGGCCATACGCGCCGCCGAGAACGTCGACTTCCCCAGGCGTTACAAGCTCTACGACCTCTATTCCGACATACTGCTCGATACCCACCTCTCGTCGGTCATCGAGAAGCGCCGCAACGCGGTGCTCTGCGCCGATATCCGCTTCACGCGCGACGGCAAACCCGACGACTCCGTCAACGAGCAGATTAAATCACCCTGGTTCAACCGCCTCGTCAGCGACATAATCGATTCCCGCTTCTGGGGCTTCACGCTATGCCAGTTCTACCGCAACGGGCCCTGGGCGGACTACGACCTCATACCGCGCAAGCACGTCGACCCTGTACGCCGCCTCATACTGCGGCATCAGACGGACATCACAGGACTCTCCTGGGACAACTATCCCGACCTGCTCTTCGCAGGCAGCCCCGACGACCTCGGACTCCTCGCAAAGGCCGCACCATGGGTCATCTACAAGCGCAACACCACCGGCGACTGGGCGCAGTTCTCCGAGATTTTCGGAATGCCCATACAGGAGTATATCTACGACTCCGACGACGAGGAGTCCCGGCAGCGTGCCATGCTCGACGCGGCGCAGGCCGGCTCGCTCGCGCAGTTCTTCCACGCCAAGGACACCGAGCTCCGGCTCACCGAGGCGGGAAACAAAACGGGCTCGGCCGATGTCTACGAACGACTCTGCGAACGCTGCAACAACGAACTCTCCAAGCTTATACTCGGCAATACCCTCACCACCGAGGCAGCCGAGAAAGGCACGCAGGCGCTCGGCACCGTGCATAAGAAGGTGGAGGACAAGGTCGCACTCGCCGACCGCAAATATGTCCTCGATGTGCTCAACTACGACATGACCGACATCTTCGCACGCCTCGGTATCGATACCAGGGCAGGGGAGTTCGTCTTCCCCGAGAAAAAGGACATCGACCCGGCCACAAAAATCAATATCCTCACGCAGCTGCGCGGCTCATTCAGCCTCCCGGTGTCCGACGACTACCTCTACGCCGAGTTCGGTATCGAAAAACCCGCCAACTACGCCAAAATGAAAAAGCAGCAGCAACAGGAACACGAACAATACCGGCAACTGCTGCAGAGACATGCCGACCCCTCCGGACCGCAAGGTCTCGACGGCTCAAAAATGGGGCTGGGCGACTCAAAAATGGGAAACAGTAGAGACGCGATTCATCGCGTCTCAAATTGCGCACCGGTCGCAACCGGCCGCCGCTTCCTCAATACCCTGCGCCGTTTTTTCGCACCGGCCCGCAGCAAGGCGGGCGGCACGGATTTAAAATGGTAGTCGACAGCCTCTACTATAACGACGCCGGCAACAGCACGCAGGACACCTTCTCCTTCTCACCCGAGGTCATACGCCGCGCACTGCTCAATATCTACAGCCAGGACTTCCACCCGGCTTCCGACATCGAGCAGAACCTGTTCAACGAAATATGGCGCACGCTCAACCTCGCCGCCGACCGGGGCTTCAGCCAGTCCGACGCTCCCGACCCCGACGACGACTTCCGCAATGCCATACGGCGCTCCAACGCCGTATTCTCCGCATTCAAGGTGCACCGCCTCCAAAACGACATGGCGCAGCTGCTCCTCGACGACGACGGCAACCTCAAGCCGTTCACCCAGTGGCGCGAGGAGGCGCAGCCCATCGCCTCCCACCAATGCGGCGCGTGGCTGCGCACCGAGTACGACACCGCCGTCATACGCGCTCACCAGGCGGCCGACTGGCTACAGTTCCAGCGAGAGAAAGACGTGCTGCCCAACCTCCGCTGGGTGCCGTCCACTTCGCCCAACCCCGGAAAGGACCACCGCACCTTCTGGAACACCATACTTCCCGTCGACGACCCCTTCTGGGCACAACACCGCCCCGGAGACCGCTGGAACTGCAAGTGCTCGCTCTCCGCTACCGACGAACCAACCACCGACGCACCCAAACCCTCAAAAAAAGACCGCCCGCAGCCGGGGCTCGACAACAACCCCGCCAACGACCGGAAACTCTTCTCCGACACACACCCGTACATCGCACATGCCTATGCCGGCGCACAAAAAGCCGTCGACAAACTAATGCAACAAATCGAGGCTAACAAACGGATAGAACGCTACAAATCCGACGAATGGGAGCATACTTACGTTTCGACACAAGGCAACGGGTTCGTCGTCACCGATAAGCAACGCATAATCGAGTCGCAGGCAAGCAAGGCCGAAAGGCGAAAGTTTGAAAAAGAACTGCGCATGTGCAAAACCATAGCCGACAACGGACACGAAGTAGAATACTTGAGAAGCGTAAACCGCCCTGCAGGACAAACATACGACATATCACTCGACGGAATAAAGGCCGATTTGAAATGTATCACGGGCGGAGCGGGCAACATCGTCAAATATGCAAAAAAAGCCCTGACAGAACAGGGAGCAGAGGCCGTCGTATTTGAAATACCAAGCCACGACGCTAAATTCTATAAAGCATTGACAGAAGCAAGAAGAAAATGCGAAGGTCGAATTTTCTTCTATATCGTTGATGAGTTGGTGCTAAAGGAACTAAAAAAACAAGGCCGCTGAAAAGCGACCTCGGGCGGTACACGGTCTTTCGACCCTGTCCCTTCGTATCTCTACGCATTGCAAATATACAAACAATATCCAAACCAACAAACAAAACACTTTAAAAACAACGTTCAAACACCATTCACATGGCATTCAAAGCATTCATCAACCTCTTCCTATGGCTAATATCCCGTAACAACCCCTTGTAGAGACGCGATTCATCGCGTCTCCCCTTTGCGCGAATAAAACGCGCTTGCGCCATTCGGTGCCACGCGTCGTGGCCGATTCATCGCGTCTCCGAATTGCGCGAACAAAACGCGCTTGCGCCACCTCGGAGCGGAGCGTCTCCGCCGGCCAACAAACCAACCAAACACACACAACCATGGACATACACCAGTTCTCGCGCCTCGTCGCAGCAAAACAACGCCAAATCGACCGGCTCATCAACCGACGCCTGCCCGTTATCGTCGGAAGCCTCGCCAAGAAACACTACCAGGACAACTTCCGGCAGTCCGGATTCGTCGACCACGGACTACACCCCTGGCAACCCGCAAAACGACAGAACGGCGGGGCAGGGACATACAGCCGCTACCGCACCCTCCTCTCATCCCGCAACCACCTCTTCTCGTCTATCAACTACACACCGGCCAACGCCTCCGTAACCGTCTACAACAACGTACCCTACGCCGCAGCACACAACGACGGCGCCACCGTCAACATACGCGTCACACCCAAAATGCGACGCTTCGCCTGGGCGAAGTTCTACGAAGCCTCCGGGAAAAGGAAAAACACAAAAAAAACGCGACGGCGCACTAACCCCCGCGCGCAGTTCTGGCGCAACCTCGCACTCACAAAAAAAACCACACTCACCGTCCGCATACCCAAGCGGCAGTTCATCGGCCCTTCCTACGAGCTCAACCGCAAAATCGACGCACGTATCGACCAGGAACTGCGCAACATCCTCAACACCTGACACAACAACACCGCCCGGGGCTACCAACCCCGGGCGGTGTTGTCTTTCATGCGCTTGCGCCTTCCGGTGCCACGCGTCGTGGCCGATTCATCGCGTCTCCGCCGGCAGACGCGGGCAGCGCACCCGCCCCGGAACGGTAAACACCCTGTCCGTGCCCTCGCGCAGCTTACGCCGTATAATAGCCAATATCCGTTCTTCCGATATAAAAAACTCCCTCTCCGATAGCACCTTCAGCGCGTCGTCAAAACGCAGCCGTTGCACCTCCGTCCAGTAATAATACCTCCTGCACAACGCCTCATCGCGCAACCGTATCAAATCCTTATCCCTGCCTTTACTCATAACACAATGAAAAAAACATATTACAAACACAAAGATACAAAAAACCGCCGGACATTTTAACTTCCGGCGGCTTTTTCTTACTGCGCTTCCTTGTAGAGACGCGATTCATCGCGTCTACCATTTGCACGAATAAAAACGCGCATGCGTCGCGGGGCGTGTATTATATCAATGTCGGCCTTTCTCCTTCTTGCCCTGCGGTGTCACACTCTTTATGCCGTCTATGTGCTCAAACAATAAAGGCTCTACATTTGCCCTCATGGGGTCGAGTATAAAGTCTATACCTTCGCGTCTCGCAAGCTTTGCTGCAGGCACAAAGTCTGAGTCACCTGAAAACAATACAATCGTATCCACAAACCTTTTCAACGCAAGCGACGCTATGTCAACGCCTATCTTCATATCAATTCCCTTCTGCCTTATATCCAGATAAACATCCTCGTCTTTCAAGTCTGAAAAATTCATTTTCCCTTCAAGCAAGGATTTGACAACCCGTGGCCTTATAAGCCACTTGCCGTTATCCTTCAGCGTTCCCATGCGCAATGCCACCTTACGCTTACGCTTTAGCGCGTTTATCATTTTCATTTTGAAATCATACTCGTCAGTATGCTTGAAATCTATGCTGTGCTTGCTTATCGGGTTGTGGTATTTCTTGTCAAGCGGGTAACAGTCATAATAGAAAATCCTGTACAACGTATTCCTTTCGCCCACATGTTTCATCGCCATCGTATACAGGAAATCCGCAACCTTGTCACCCGGAATATGCCTGTCCTTGTTATACAATGAATTGAAACGCTTTATAAAAAAACCGCCGTCTATCATGACGGCCACTTTAACCGGAGAGAAACTGCTTTCTTTTTTCATCTTACGGATTCATAAAAAAAGCTCCGGGTTCGGCACACCCATTATCAAGAATAAGCGGCTTTTGCGGGCTGCTTTCGAGTGCACGTAGCCAAGAGCATAATCGTATTGCAAATGTACGAACAATTTCTTATACCACAAAGTCAACAACAAAAAAAACACCGCCCCGGGGCACTTCACCCCCAAGCGGTGTCATTCCATGCCTGTTTGCGCCCGTCAGGGCCATTGCGCCCCGGCCGCAGCCGGCGGCACCAGCCGGCGCGTCTCATTATCCATGGTAGTTTGCCCGCATGTCGGCGTTTACGCCGTCATGCCGTTGGCCTCCGGGGCCACCCGGGCGCAGCGGCGCGTCCCCGACCTCCGGCAACATCTCTAATACCAGCTGGCACAGACCGTATATGCCGTCATTCTTGCTGTCCACCATGTCCTTGTCTATCGCGCCTATCGCCCATACCAGGTCGCGCACATGCTCCAGCCAGTCATTCTCCGGAAACTTCGTCACAATCTCAATCACCAGTTTGTCCTTCTCAAAACGTACCATCTCTCAACCCTCCATACCGTTAAAGTCAATAATCCCGTCCGTCACATCATGCCCGGTCTCATGCGAACCTGCCGTTCTGCGCCCCTCCGGGCGCAGAACCACTTCGGGGCAGGCCGAGCCTGCGGCGCTTGCGCCCTTTCGCAGCGGGTCGCACCCGCCGCTTGCGCCCGTTGCGCCCCGCTCGCAAGCGGTGCCCGTAGGGCCGTTGGCCTCCGGGGCCACCCGGTTTGCCCGGTTCTGCGGCTCTTCAGCCGCAGAACCCATTGCGCCCCGCTCGCAACCGACGCTGCCTGTAAGTTTGTCGCATGTCGGCTGAATGCCGACATGCCATTCGGAGCCGCGCGACGCGGTCATGAAGTCGAGGCGCAGCTCCTCCACCTGTTCTGCCCGTCGTGCCGCGCTGCGCACCACGCGCATGCGCCCCGCGGCGCGGTTCTCTGTCGCGTACTCCACCAACAGGCACAGCACCCCGTAACCCGGTTTGCGCCCCGCCAATACCTCACGCACATGGGCCACGCCCACGCCCGCCAGCTCAGCCACTGCCGCCTCGTCCTCCTTCAATACCCACTTACGCAGCTCCGAGTAAAACTCACCCAGATCCGCGCTCCGCTCACGAGGAATAGGCAAACGACCCATTGCCTGTGGGTTTGTAGCGCTTGCGCCCATTCGGAGCGGGGCGACCCCGCCCGCAGCCGGCCCCGCCGCCAGCAGCCCCAATATCGCCTCGTCCACCTTTATCGAGAACTCCGGGCTCAGCCACTGCGCAAACCTTAGCGCTATCCTGTAATCCCTGCACCACGTGCCCTGCTCCAACGGGTCGCCACCCTGCCTAACCTCCAATAAATCAGCCGTGGCTATTTTTGTAGCCACGGAAATGGCATGTAAATAACGCTGCGCTTCGTCCGTCTTCAACCAGTTGCCCGGCCTGCACGACCGTCCGAATGGTTGCGACATCTGCGTAAGGTTTATACGCGCGTTTCCCTCCAGCACTTCAGCCGCGAAACGCCAGCCGTTTACCTTTACCAACTCGAGGCTTCCGCCTCCGTTCAAATTCTGCTTTTTCATTGTTACTGATATTTTTTAGCATGAGGCGCAAAAAATAGCGGTGCGCCACTACCCGCTGCTAAAGTCATATCAGAGGACCGGCACGGCCATTACAACCATGCCACGGGGTTGGCGCACCGCAATATAAGCGGCCTCGCTTTCGGGCACAAAAAATGCCCTCATGCGGTGCATTAGGACAGCCTTCACTGTCCTCTGACAATAACTTTAGCACCGCAAACATACAAATAAATTCCCATACCGCGTGCACTCCCGCACACTTTTTTTCAAAAAAATCTTTCAAAGGCCGGTTTGCCGGCGCTTGCGCCCGTTGGTCTCCGGCACCAGCCGGTTTGCGCCCGTAGGGCCTTTCGGAGCGGGTCGCACACGCCGGCGCGTCTAATTATCCATGGTAGTTTGCCCGCATGTCGGCGTTCACGCCGACATGCCGTTGGTATCCGGCACCAGCCGGCGACGCGGCCTCCCGCACGCTTTTTTTCAAAAATTCTTTCACCAGCCGGTTTGCCGGGGCGCTTGCGCCCATTCGGAGCGGGGCGACCCCGCCCGGGGCTACCCGGCGCATGTCGGCATTCAGCCGACATGCCATTGCGGTTCGGCCGCAGCCGACGGCGGTAATTACTTGAACTCCAGTTCCAGCTGCCAGCGTCTCATTGCCTCGCGCCGCTGCTGCACGCGCCGTTCCTCCTCCAGCAAGTCCGCCAGCTGTTCCGTCACGAAGTCACGCCCGAACGCGCGCACGAAGTAAGCAGGCCACATCCTGCGCCTCCTGCACGCCGAGCCGCTGCGCGCGCTCATGCCCAATGCCCCGAGCAACTCACGGTACGGGTACAGCCGCACGCCCCTGTACAACATGCCCTCCACGCCGCAGCGGCGCACATCCCCGGCTGCCCCATAGCTCCCGGTTCTGCGTATCTGCGGCAATACTTCCATTGTCACCCATTTGCGGAACTTCTTCGCGTCCGGCTTCCGGCTTTGGAACACTAAGCTGTACAATCCCGATTCGTTAACTATTGATACCCTTTGCGTTCCACCGGGGGTGTAACTACTGGTTACACCCTTTTCGTCGTCGTCCAAAGACTTTAACGCCTTGCGGCTGTTGGTCAATCCCAACCTGTCGCACACGTCCTTCGCCACGAACCACGTCTGCCCGTCCATCACCCGCACCCTCACAGGGGCGTTTTCGCCATAGTTGAATACTTGTACCGTTTCAACCGCCTTGCTGTTATACTCTTTATTGTTAGTTTCCATATCCTTGTTCCTTATAAAGTTACTCATTTTCTTTCACTTAACCAAGCAAAACCCGCACAAATACAGCCACTTGCATGTTAAAAACAGCGGCGGGAACACACCGGGCGGTATTGATTCTTGAAGTGTACCCGGCCATTCCCGCCGCCTTTCGGTGCCACGCGTCGTGGCCGCTTGCGCCATTCGGTGCGGAGCGTCTCCGCCGCGTCGTGGCCGATTCATTGCGTCTCAGCCGTTCCGCGGGGCTTCAGGCCCTGCGGAACCACTCCGGAGCAGGCCGTGCCTGCCGCACAACCCTTATCGAAAACGTCTCCACGCTCTCCATCAGGTCACCTATGCGGTCCGTCACGCTGCTTTGCAGCGCCACGCGGCCGAACCCCTCGCCCGACAGGCCGTCCACGGCATCCGTCACCGCGTCCGCCACGGCGAACGCCCGCGCGTTGTCAGCCTCGCCGTTCCAGTCCGTCACCACGTGCAGAGCCACCTGCCCGTCGCTCGTGTACACGCCCGGCTCCTTCGTCCGCTGCCAGCGCAGCTCACCAATCTCAACTAACACTGCAGGACGCGTCAACCGGCTCACCTGGTCTATCCATTCCTCGCTTCTGCTGAACATATCCACGCTCCACACCAGGCGGCCGCCGCCCGTGTCCGTCAGACGCTCCACCACCTTGCGTATCGCGTTATAAACTATATTCCTTACCATTGTTCAAATACCGTTTTAATGTTATTATTTTCCTTGTGCGTCCTTGTTGTAGAGACGCGATTCATCGCGTCTCAAAACCGGTGCGGAGCGTCTCCGCCGCGTCGTGGCTTAGCTCTCCGTCATACCCAGGGGCACGCATTTCCACATCCCGTTCTTGTCCTTTATCTCAGCACGGATGAATTTCTTCGACACCTCCGGCTGGTAACTCTCCTCAATGATGCGCACGCCCTCCATGAAACGCGCGTCACCCGTGTCCTCCGCCACCTTGCGCAGCTGCACTATGCGGCTCGCCTTCAGCGTACCCTTCGCGTCGCGGCTCAGCAGCCGGAACACCATGTTTACCAGCGCCTCCGTCCGCTCGTCGTTCGCCAGCGACGCAATGTAATCCTTCACAATCGCAATGCCGTCCTCCACCGTGTCCCGGTATCCGTCCGTCACGTACACGCCCAGCGTGATACGCTTGTCACCCTCCGTGTTCGTGAACGTGTGACTGCGCTGGTCGTCCTTCACCTTCGTCTTGAACAGGTCGGATTTCATTTCAAGTATCGTCTTGAAGTTGTCAAGCACCTGCTGCTTGCTGTCGCGAATCTTGTCGCTTATGCCCAGCAGCACCGGTATCGAACGCTCAATCTCCTCGTCCACCAGCTGCTTGTACATCTCCCGGTCGGCCTTGGCCTTCGCCTCCGCCGCCTTCTTCGCCTTCGCCTCGCGGAAAGCCGCAAACTCGGCCCGCTCCTCGGCTGTCATCATTACACTTTCTTTTTCTTTTGTCTCCATTTTTTTACTGTATTTTATTGTTAAACAAATTTTGTTCCCTTGTAGAGACGCGATTCATCGCGTCTAAAATCGGTGCGGAGCGTCTCCGCCGCTTGCGCCACCTCGGTGCCGCGCGTCGCGGCCGCGATTCATCGCGTCTACCGTTTGCGCGTCTACCGTGGCCGAACCTGCCGTTCCCGGGGCTGCAGGCCCCGTGGAACCACTTCGGAGCGGAGCGTCTCCGCCTATGGCTCCAGCCAGTCGCGCAACTCACGTTCCGACACTAATTCGAAGTGTAGCACCTCCAGGAACTCCTCGTACTGTCGCATGTCCATGTCCCGTGTCTGCTCCTCGATGAAACGCACCGTCTCGTTCACTCTTTCCTTTATACCCATATCTTTATGCTTTTAAAAATTATGTTTTCCTCTTGTAGAGACGCGATTCATCGCGTCTAAAATTGCGCGTCGTGGCCGCGATTCATCGCGTCTAAAATCGGTGCGGAGCGTCTCCGCCGCTTGCGCCATTCGGTGCCGCGCGTCGTGGCCGCGTCTCCGGTTTGCGCGACCTTGCGCCCGTTCTGCGTCCGCCCGGACGCGGAACCACTTCGGTGCAGGCCGTGCCTGCCGTCCTTGCGCAATATCGCACGCAGCTTCACCGCCAGCGCCTTCAGCCCCTCCGCGTCTATCTCGTTGAACGCCTTGCCCGCTATGCGAGCGTTGCTGCAGTACGCGTTCACCCTGTCCCAGTCCGACGTGTCCACGCCTATTTCTTGCAACAGCTTCAGACATATCCGCCGCCGCTTACGCAGCTCCTCGCGCCTGTCGTTCGCCACTATGCCGTCCATCATGCGCACCATGCGACTGTACTCATCATCCGTCATCAGGTGCAGGTGCGTCGTACGCCCGTTCGTGAACTGGTACACAAGCTCATCCTTCTCCGCCCCCGGCATTTCCCTGAGCAAAGCCCAGAAACGCCTGTAACCACCTTTCCCTTCCATTGCCGTTACCGTTGTTGCCATTTCTTGTCAATACATTTTCAGTCAAACCCTGTCCAGGTCTTTCAGGCTTCCCGCGCCTATCAGCACCTTCAGCCCGCACGAGGAGGCCACGTCTAATTCCAGCTTCGCACCCTTGCTCAGTTCCCAGCCCTCCAGCATGAATATCGCGTCGCAGTCCAACAGCAGGGCAATGTCCCGCCTCATGTGCTCACGCCAGTGCGCCTCCGCCGGCAGGCCGTTCTTGAACGGATTCACAGCCTTCAGCCCGTGCAGCTCAAGCAGCTGCTCCGCGCGGCCGAACGCCGCACGACGCTCTTCCAAATCATAGTGCTCTATCGGTCCGCTGATGTAAACTCTCTTAATCATAATCCTTTATGTTTTTGTATTCATCGTATCTTTTGAATCGTTCCGGCAGAACCACCTCGTAGTTACACTTCCGGCAGCACCGCCCCGCTTCTTTCACCGGGTACGCATTGTAACCGTACCCCTCTATCTTACCGCCGCAAATGCAGCAAGTTCTTGTCTCATTATTATCCATGGTTAAATATTATTTTCGTCATTATTATCCTCTCCCGTACTACATGGTAACTCTTTACCGTCCGCCGCACGGGCCGCGCCCTCTTCCCATATCACGTAAGGCTCGCCCGGCTTTTCCATGAAACGGCTCTTGCACCACGCCTTGAAGCAGCTCACCATAACCTTCACGTCAGCGTCGTATTCCACCTTCCTGGCCGTCCTGCCCTCCGGGCGCATACCCTCAGCGTGGCTTATGAAGATGAACAGCTTCCTACTATGGCGCTCCTTGAAAGCCTTGTAGGCCGGGTAACTCAGACCGCTGTACTGGAAACTGTCTATTATCACCACTCCGGGGCTGCCACGCCGCGAAAGGCGCTCTTCCAACTGCTCCACCGGCTCGCGGTCTAAGATGATGAGGCGTTTCTTCACCTCGTCCATCCTGTGCCGTTTCAGCGACATTTGCAGGGACAACCCGGTGCTTTCCTCCAAACTGTCGTATATCACTTTCCCGAATGTGCACAGGTACTTGGCCAGCTGCATTACGAACGAACTCTTGCCGTTGCCGCTCGCGCCCCATATAATCCACACGCCGCTGCGCGCCGGCCGGCCTATGCTCGCTAACCACGCGCCAGTGAACTCAAAACGCGGTATCTTCATGTTCATCACCTCTTTCGGACTGTACCCTCGCTTCATGTCTTTTTATTATGCCATTTTAAGTTTCTCTATTTCGGTATAAACCCGCCGCAGCCCGCCGCCTGTGGCGTTCACTATCCTCGCTATGTCCGCGCCTTCCGGGGCGTTCACCTTGGCCACTATGGCAGCCTGTGCGCGCAGGAACTTGTCGCGCTCCTTCGCGTCGTCGGGCGTCACCTTGCTGTACGTGTCGCCGTAGCGGCTCAACATCTCCGTGTAACCCACCTTCCGGCCCTCAATCGCACGGTTTATCTTGGCTTTCAGCCCGTCCGCGCCCATCATGTACCAGGCGCAGCACCGCTCCGTCGCGTTCCACAGCGCTTTCAACTCTAAGAATGCCTCGTAATGCAGGTCGCCCGCCTCGTCCAGCACCACCAGCGGCTTGTCTATCGTCCGCAGGTAAGCCACCAGATCCTCGTACACGTCCGAGTAACGCCCGTTCGCGCTCACGCCGAACTCCTTCGCAATGTAACGTATCAGTTTCAGCTTCGTCTTCACCTGCGAACAGTCCACGTACACCGCGTTCCTGTGCTCCTTCACGTACACCTTGGCCGAAAAGGTCTTGCCTATGTTAGGCATGTCGCACAAGATGGCCGAGAGGCCACTCGTCTGGCACGCTTCCAGCTGCTTGCTCACGAACACGTAGGTCGGCGTCCGTGCCGCAATCCAGGGCATTTCCGACCTTAGCTCCACACCTAACCTCCGGGCCATGCCCACCCAGCTCGCGTCGCTCACCTGCTTCTCGTAATTGCCTTTCTTTATTGCGTTATACACGCTCGGGGCTATCCCCAGCGCCGTCGCATGCCGGTTGTCGCTCGGGTAATTCGCGCGGTCGGAAGCTATCGCCTCCGATATGCGCTTCTTTATATCGTTTGTTATTTCCATTTTGATACTGTTTTAATGATATTCTAATGTTGTTAAATCTTTGCCACAGCCTCGCCCTCATATTGAGTCACGTCCATGTAAGCGGAATAATCGTCCTCCCCGGCATGCGGCTGTATCTCCAACGCTTCGGCTTCTATACCCGCTGCGGCTTTTGCTGTTCCCTTGTCAAGAATGCCCACGCGGCGTATCTTGCCGTCCTTCATCATCTTGTCGAACTTCGCAACGTATTTCGCCTGCTCCGTGTAGGCCGCCTTGTCCGCTTCGGTCTGCTCCGCCGTCGCCTCGTTGTAGCGTACCACGCGCTTGCACGTGTCAACTAAGCGGCCGCCCTGGTATATGTACACTTCATCCACTTTCCCGTCGGCGTCTGCAAGCCAGTAGGCGTCCACCTTGTAGTTCCTCGCTGCAAGCCTGCCTATCACTTCCGGGCTCGAGAGCCTGTACTGCTCGTAATTCACCGTCAGGTAAGCGTTCTGGCGTATCGTAGTCTCAGTATGCTCGCCTATGTACCGGTAAAGCACCGCCTTGTCCCACGGGCGCAGGTTCGGGTTCTGCGTCCTGCAAAGAACGTCCCAGCGTGTCATGCCCGGGTATCTCTTCTGGTTCGGGTGCAACTGGTTGTTATATTCGCCTATCGCACGTATGTCATCCGCCACAAGTTCGTCGAACGTGTAGGCCTTGACCTTCCAGGTATTGTTCTTTTCATCATACACTTTCTCTTCTTTCGGCCTGTTCACCTCCAATCGTGCCCACCAGCGGCCTATGCCCACCTGTGTCAACTTTTCCACACCGTATTTCTTCTGCCGGTTGAAATGCTCGGCACGTTTCTCGCGTGAGTTGCCGGGGTTGCACCACCTTATCAGGGGGAACACCACACCCGCCTGCATGAGGCCGTCGGCAAAATCACTCACCAAGTGGTGTTCCACTTCCAATTCGGCAGGTATGTACATGCCGCCCCGCTCGAGCGTCTGGAACATGTTCCTCATGCAGTCAAGGAACAGTTCGGCGGTCTTCAGCCGGTTGTAAGCGTAGCCTACCACCGCACCGCTCACCACATCATATGCATAGTAGGCCTTCACCCTCACGCCGTCCTTCATCGGGCGCGGCAGGTCGCGGTCATCAAGCGACACCTTGCTCAACGAATATTCACCCGCGTGACGCAAGTGGTAAGGCCTGTATGAGTTGTTGAAATCCCACTGGCTCATGTGCAGCTTCGCGCGCAGCGCCTTGTTGGCAGGTTTGTTCAGGTAAGCCGCCACCGTCGTCGGGCTCAATACTATCGGGTTGCCGTCCTTGTCAGTGAAGTCTGCCGGGTTGAGCACCTCGCCCGTATCCGGGTCGAACAATTCCAGGCCTCCCTGCAGGAACTGGTTGTATTGCTCCCATACCGTGGTGTTGAAAGGCTGCTCTGGCTGTGCGTCTATGGCCAGCAGCAACCGTTCAATGCCGTAGGTCACCTTCCGGCGGTTCTGGTTCAGGAACTTGCCACTTATCAGGCTCTCGTAACCATGCGCCTTGAAGTCATGCACACGTTTCTTGAAGCGGTTGGCGCTCAAGGGCAGCGTGTGTCCGAACTCCGACTGATAGTAACTTATCGCGCCGCACATCTCGCCCCAGTTCACCGGGCCGCCCTTCATCGCCTTGCGCATAAGCACCCTGTCGGCCATTACCGCCAGCACAGCCTCTATCACCGAAGCGTTCACCGTGTACTCCTGTATGCGCTCAGGAGGCAGCGACTCGCCGTTCTCAAAACGGAACTTCGTGTAGAACTCACGCGCTTTCGCGTCAACATGGAAATGCGTGCCGAACCAGTTCTTCAATATCTCCGCCTCCAAGTCACCGTATTTTCGTTTTATCCTTTCTCGGAAACGCAGTGGCATGGTGGCTATCTCAACAAGTGCGTAACCTCCTTGCCCTCTGCCGTTACGAACTACATTGATTTTTCCCCTTGACGCCAACTGTTTGTAGTTGGCCTCCGACATTACCGGGGCAAGTTCATCTTCGGAAAGCATCGACGGGTGCACACCCTTAAGTGCCCGGCTTTGGCTGTAGTCGGCCTTGCCGTCCTTTATCGACGGCCGGTCGTCGTAAACCAGGTCGTGATAGGATATGCACAATATCTTTCCGTAGTACTCCATCGTCCGCGTCTCCCCAACTATTTCAACGCACTCGCAAAAGCCTGGATTTCCTCTATGTCCCGCAGCGACACATTCTCGTAATGCCCTGCACGCTCACCCTTGAATAGCACGTCGCCCGTGCCGGCCTTCTTGTCAAGCTCTATCAACGCTCCGTTAGGGAAGTATTGGCGCATATAGTTATCCGCGTCAAACAGTGTCTCTATTTCAGGATTGACTACCATCACAATGCCTCCTCGAGACATTGCCAGCTTGCGGATACGCTTTGCCAAATCCGTATGGCCTCGCTTCTCGTCAAAGCGGATGGCGTTGAGTACCGTGCGCTCCGTTACACCCAATGACTTCATAATAAACTCACGGTCTTCCTTCATGATGTGGATGTACCGCTTCTTCTCTTGATTTAAAATCTCATTCATATCTCACTTAATTTTAGAAGTTTCACTTAAATGTTCCGGATATTCTCACGAACCTCCGGATTTTTGCTACTTTTGTAGCGTACTAAAAAACAATTTGTTATGACTGAAAATGATTTGAAACGCCTCATGGCCCAACAGTATCTTCTTTACAAGAAACTTATTGAGGTAGAAGACAAGCTCAAAGGGAGGCATTGCTCGCATTCCGACATACTCCTGATCAAGGACTTCAAAGAAGAAGTTGACAAGATTGTGGATACCATTGACAAACATGGCCTCACTTTGTGACGTATTCCCCTCGCCATCCTTCTTCCGGGTAGCGGTAGACTTTTTTGTACAATAGAATGCCAAACAACCGGCATTCTATTGTCGTTCCTGTTACATACTTACTCTCATTCGTATCAATTCTGACGGTAACCTTTATCATAATTCTTGTATTTTGATTAAACTTTAGTGGGGCGAGGGGAATCGAACCCCTCCGCAAACGACCAGTACCCCGCGTGTCTTTCCACACCGTCCGACCGTCTCTTAACGCCTTCCGGTCTGTCACGCTTCAGGGTTGTGGGGTGCGGGGAGTCGAACCCCGGCGGCTGTCCTACGCTTTCATGCTTTCGCGTTCGCTTTACCAACTTTCCGGCCGCGCCTTGCCCGTCTTTCCGGGCTGCCATCCCAGGCCTTGTTATCCTTTAATCTTTCCTTTTACCCTGACTTTTCCAAAATCGTCTTGCCCTGACATCCCCCTGATCGTCATGCCGCCGCCCCTGATTGTCCAGTCGCAATCATACGGGCAACTTCCCACATATCCCCTTATAAGGTCCTTCACGTGTGTCAACGTACAATTCCAAAACTCCCAGCGGCACACCCTGCCGTCCGTGGCGGTCAACATCACCGCCCACACGTCGTTCCTGCTCATTGTCGTTTCCATCATCTCACATATTTTATTCGTTAATACTCCGTTATAATGGGCTTCAAACTGCATCCGTAGCAGGTCACCATCCTGTACTTCATCCGTTCCACGTAGGATTCCGGTGCCGCAAACACAATCCCATCCTTTGAATTGAAACTGAAATTGATTCCGTCCAGTATCAGCACCATCGCAACCTTGTGCTTCACGCTCTGCGTTTTCCAACTTTTAATCTTCTCCATTTTCTTTATGTCGTTATAATCCTTAATCTCGCGGCTTTTTCGTATCTTTAACCGCGCGTTCTCATTCGAACACGCTGCAAATATAATACGCTTATGCGAATAAACAAAACAATTGCGAACAAAAGATTCACGATTAAACATTATTTATACGCTTATGACTATAAACGAAAGATTTGAAACAATAATTCAGGTGCTATTTCAAGGCAACAAACGAGCTTTTGCAAAGGCAGTAGGAATAAGTCCTACGGTTGTGGAAAATGTAGTCGGGGCAAGGAAAGGAAAGCCTTCCTATGATGTGCTTGAAAAAGTATGCGCAAACGCGAATATATCTGCTGAATGGTTACTCTTTGGAACTGGAAAAGAAAAGGCTATGGATATGTTCAACATTCGCAAAAACCTTACACTATCAGCGGCGCCAAAAGATAGCCCTGAAGAAATGACTTCTGTTTTTACAAAAGAGGAGGAACATATAGCCCATCAAGCGCCTTCCGATAGTAAAGAAGGCATCCCGCTCATTCCATTAAGCGCGATGGCTGGTGCATTTACAGGCGACACAACGGTAATGGAATACGAATGCGAGCGTTACATCATTCCTGCTTTCAAAGGTGCTGACTTCCTCATTCAAGTCAAAGGAGACTCAATGCAACCCACATACCGCTCCGGCGACCTCGTAGCCTGCCAGCGCGTTCCTCTTGACGACATGTTTTTCCAGTGGAACAAAACCTACGTACTCGACACCAAACAGGGCCCGCTCATCAAACGCGTAAGGCGTGGTTCCGACAACGACCATGTCCTTATCGTCTCCGACAATACCGAATACGATTCTTTCCAGCTTGCAAAAAGTCAGTTCTATGGCGTAGCTCTCGTGCTTGGACTTGTACGCCTCGAATAATTAATAACTATAACATCAATTAAAATTGGGGATTATGGAACATAATAGTGCATTATCAAGAAGTATAAGAAGGAGTTACAGATTTAAGCGTAATCACCGCATTTGGTCCATTTTGAGATTGATTATTACGATAAAAGATGTATATGAGAGTTTAAACTTTTACGATTTAGATAAAAACAGAAAAGAGTATTTAAGTACTTACGCGTGTATTAAAAATGAAATCAGAATTTTTGATAAAAGTGAAATAGATACAGCTATCCGCTATTGTAAAATAAAGAGTGCTCAAAATGAATGCGACTACAATATATCTCAAGAAGTAGAATCACTCTTTTATGATTGGGAAAGTTTTCAAATTGATTGGACAGCCGTTTTTAATAGTGTAAAAGAATCCTTTAAGCAGTATTGGGATGAGGTCCTTGCTGATTATAAGAGACCTTCTGCGCGAACTAAAAGGATAGCTTATTTAATTAATCACTTAGGTGAAGTCAAGACGAAGGATTGGATAATTCAGTCCAAAGATTACGTTGGTGAAGTTGACAATCTCATTAAGTATTACAAATCCCTCGAATAGCACAACCCGCACTTGAATCCGGAGGTATTTTACATTATATTACCAACGAAAAGCCCCTCCTTCCAGTAGAGACGGTTCATCGCATCTCCTATCCACACACAGCCACCCGCGCACGCACACACATCACACACCCACGCGCACGCACGCACTTTTTATGGCAAAAACCGCATGAAAACTCCGTTAAAACACTGTCTTTCACATACATCTTTCCTTATATAATAATGTGTAAGCCGAAAAACATGTCAATTTTCCCCCGCGAAAACGCCCAAAAACGCCGTTTGCTTGCATTTTTCGTCGGGTTTCCTATCCCGTGCGCACACTAAAAAAAGCGGTTTTGTAACCCCTAATGTAACCCCTAACTTCATAAAGTTGTAACCCCTAAATGTAACCCCTAATGTAACCCCTAATCAAAAAGCAAGCATAAAAAAGGGGATACAAGTCCTTTCAACAACACCCGGAAAAATAACGTCCGAAATCCGTTCCAACGACGTTACTTTATCGCCCTAACCAGCAGACTTTCCGCCGTCTGAAATAAGCGTAAACGGCTCGGTTACAGCCTTTTTGGGCGCGTATCGTGCCACCCGGCTTATAGCAGGCTCTTCGGAAGTCGCAACCCGTCCCGCCATCAATGCCCACACGAAAAGTTGTAAATGTACCTTTAGCTATTTAGTATGATTTTCAACTACATACAATGGTTATCAAACGCTGCGGCAACCGAAAACGAATATCCCCAAGTACGCAGACAACGACAAAAAAAGCGGCCGTGAGGCCGCTATAAAACCACCACAGGCAAACGCCCGCAACCGGGTCGATAAAGCGAACACCGGCCATAAAAAAACGCCACGCAGGCACATTGTAAACCATATCCGCCACCCGTGTAAAGAAACACGCCACGAAACACCTGCAAAGCCCCCTTTCATGTAAAGCCAATGTAAACCATTTGTAAAGTAAAAAACCGCTTCGAATTATTCTGTCTTTATCTCACGTTTCCCGTAACGCTTTGTAAGCAAACACCTTGCCCCACATTCCCCAATACCACAAAAAACCGCTTCGTTTTACGCCCTATACAAGAGGCATTCAAACTCCTTTGGGCAGGACGTTTTGCAACGCGCCTTATTTGTCTGCCATGAGGAATTTCTTCAAATCCTCGAAACGGTTGCCTATTTCAATGCTTTGTTTCTTTCCTTTCATGAACGCCGCAAGCCGCTCGGGTATTTCGACTTCGGTTTTTATCACGTCGTTTATTACGGAATTGAATTTGGCCGGGTGTGCCGTCTCGAGGAACACTCCCGTTTCGCCCGGTTCGAGCAGATGTTCCAATGCACGGTATCCGCATGCCCCGTGTGGGTCGAGGATATAGCCGTGTTTTTCGTAAACTTCGGCTATGGTTGAACGTATATCGCTGTCGCTCGACACGAATCCGCTTATGTCGCGGCAAACTGCTGCGTGGTTGTTGCGGTAAAGTTCCATAATGCGTGCAAAGTTGCTCGGCGCGCCCACGTCCATCGCGTTGGCTATAGTGGCTATTGAGGGGCGAGGGGTATAGTTGCCGCTTTGCAGGTAATCGAAAAAGACATCGTTGGCGTTGTTGGCGGCAATGAAGCGTTTTATAGGCAGTCCCATGCGTTTTGCTATGAGTCCCGCCGTTATGTTTCCGAAGTTTCCGCTCGGAACGCATACCACCAAGTTCCCGCCAAGCCCTGCTGCCTGCATTTGTGCTACGGCACGGAAATAATAGAACGACTGTGGGAGCAGGCGTGCTATGTTTATGGAGTTTGCCGAGGTCAGGCGCATGAAATCATTTAGTTCATCGTCAACGAATGCCTCTTTTACCATTCTTTGGCAGTCGTCGAACGTGCCGTCTACTTCGAGTGCGGTTATGTTCCGCCCCAGCGTGGTGAACTGGCATTCCTGTATCTTGCTTACCTTGCCTTTGGGGTAAAGCACATAGACGTTTATCCCTTCTACTCCGAGAAAGCCGTTTGCTACGGCCGAACCCGTGTCGCCGGAGGTGGCCACGAGAACGTTCAGGCTGTTGCCTGCCTCGCCGTGGGTGAAATACGACAGCAGGCGCGCCATGAAGCGTGCACCAACGTCCTTGAAGGCAAGCGTTGGCCCGTGGAAAAGTTCAAGCGTATGGATGTTGTCGGAAACTTTTACTACCGGTGTGTCGAAAGCAAGCGTGTCGGCTACGATTTTGTCGAGTGCCAGGGGCGGCATGTCGGGAAATAGCGTGCGCGCAACGGTTTGCGACATTTCCACAAACGACATGTCCTTGAACGATTCGAAGAATGTGCCGGGCAACTGGGATATGTTTTCCGGCATGTAAAGCCCGCCGTCGGGGGCAAGCCCGCGTGTTACCGCTTCGGAGAGAGGTGCGAGCGGCGAGGCCTGGTTTGTGCTGTAATATAACATTTCTATTTTGTGTGATATTAGTATTTCATGAATGTATCTATGAATCCGCGTCCCTCAAGTAGCCCGAACGCGCCATTGCGGCAGGAATATTCGTCGAATGCGGTTACGTTGTCGGGCTCGATTCCCTTATGGTATATAAGGAAAGGTATAGGTTCGTTGGTATGTGTGCGCAGTTTGCACGGGGTGGGGTGGTCGGGCAGCACGGCTATCGACACAGGTTGGTCGAAACTCTCAACGGCGCGGGCTATGGGGCCTACGATACGTTTGTCGAGGTTTTCTATTGTCATAAGTTTGAGTTTTACGTCGCCGTCGTGCCCGGCTTCGTCAGAAGCTTCTATGTGCAGGTAAACGAAGTCGTCGGTGCGCAATGCTTCAATGGCTGCCTGCGCCTTTCCCTCGTAGTTTGTGTCGTACAGGCCTGTTGCGCCTTCCACGTCAATGCACCTGAGTCCGGCGTATGTGCCTATTCCGCGTATGAGGTCCACGGCGGTTATTACTGCTCCGGTATGTATTTCGGGGAAGGTGTCGGTAAGTTTTTCCATTTTGGGTTTGTTTCCTCCCGCCCACGGCCAAATGCTGTTTGCGGGGTCTTTTCCTTCGGCCATGCGTTGCTTGTTGAGCGGATGGTCCTTTAGAAGTTCCTGCGATTCCAGGATGAGGCGGTTGAGCAGTGCCGCAGTTTCTTCGGCTTCGGGTATCTGTGCCTTTATCATAAGCGGGCGGAATTCCTTGCCCGGCACATCGTGCGGCGGGGTGCAGTCGAGGTGTTTGTTGCCGCCTTTTATTACGAGCAGGTGTCGGTATTGCACACCTGTGTAAAAGTGTATGCGGTCGTTGCCGAGTTTTTCCTGCAGGAACTTAATGAGTACGTCGCCCTCGCTTGTCTCGAGCCGCCCGCATGAATGGTTCTTGATTTTCCCGTCTTCTATGCAGATGAGGTTGCAGCGCATGGCGAGGTCGTCGGGTGCGAGTTCCACGCCTATGCTTGCGGCTTCCAGCGGGCCGCGTCCTTCGTAAACCTTGTGCTGGTCGTATCCTAAGATTGATGAGTTGGCCACTTCGCTGCCGGGGTGGAATCCGTCGGGCACGGTTTTGAGCATTCCGGTGCGTCCAAGGCGTGCCAGCCTGTCCATCTCCGGTGTGTTTGCGTACTGGAGCAGTGTTTTGTTGCCGAGTTCGGGAACTTTCCAGTCGGCCATTCCGTCGCCTAATATTATGATGTGTTTCATTGTTCTGTTGTTTTGTTGCGCACGTCAGGGCTGCTTGTTGCAGTGTGCGCGTAAATACGGCGTAATACGCCTTGCTGTTTGCGTGGCATTGCAATGCGTTGCATTGCGCCTGCGTGTGCGTTATTAAAAATGTAAGTGTTGGTTTATGCTTGCTTTTGCAAGCGCAGTTCACATAGAGCCGCAATAAATAGCCTCAACCCCGAAGGGTCGTGGTAGTGACGGTTGTGGAATGCCACAAGTAAAGGGATGTAAAAATAAATATATCCATTTGTACCAGCATTTCAATGACAAATGTAACAAAAAATACGTAGTCTGCAAACTTTTCCTTGTATTTTGTTTGTTTTTCAGCAATAAAAATGAATCTTTTGCTCGAATTCCGGTTTTTTGTAATGCCGTAATGACAAGAAAGGCTCTTTAGCTGCAACGTAGACGGCTTGTGCGAAATGACATTATTGCGAACTGCAAAAGTGTGTCGGCAGGCGGGAAGGATTTGTTTGCAGCCGGAGTTGCATGGGGGCAATGCGTATTTTTGAGGCGTGCGAAATGTTAATTTGTGAACATAGGTTTTTACCCCTGCTTGGAGAAGAAAAAAATTAGGTCGGACATAATTCAAAATATGTCTGACATATTTTAAAATACAAGGCACATATTTTCGACCGCTCTTCAAGCCGCATGAATAAAGGGCTTTGCGCAATGTGTTAAATGCAGACAAAAACAGTCGCCACCGTATCGGCACTTATGCAGCAGGCGTTTGCGCATGGGTTGCCGGGAGAGGTGTGTTTCTAAGTATCAGTGTGTTGCCGTTATCCGGCCGTCAGGTTCGTGCTGTTCCGCAACAAGTGCCCGCATTAGCCATTGTATGGCAGATAATTCGCAGGTTGTTGCATATTACAGGCAAAATGGAAATGTTTATCGGTAATTTTTTACTACTTTTACGCCCGTTGAATGCTTTTTAAGTATAACGAATCTAAAAAAACGATAAATGCACATTCTGCTCAAAGGCAAAACCGTTGCCTCTGCCGGAACTTGTGCGCTTTAATAACATTATAATAATAAGTAATGCGTAGAACATCGATTTCTTTCTGCCTTATTGTTTTTATTTGCAGTATGCTGTGGTCTGTAACATGCCGTGCACAGACAGGAATCCCTCCCAAACGGGAGTTCCGCGGAGCGTGGATTCAGACAGTCAACGGTTTTTTCAAAGGAATGCCGCGCGACCAAATGCAGGCCACACTGACGCGCTATCTTGACGCTTTCAAACGTTACGGGTTGAACACGGTGATGTTCCAGGTGCGTTGCGAGGCCGACGCTTTTTACCAGAGCCGCTACGAGCCCTGGAGCTATTACCTTACCGGGCAGCAGGGCGTCGCGCCCAATCCCATGTGGGACCCGCTGGAGTGGATGGTGGAGCAGTGCCATGCCCGGGGGCTGGAGATTCATGCGTGGATTAACCCGTACCGCGCCAAGACGGCGGCCGCGCACGACATGGCGGCCAACCATCCGTACAACATGTGGCCCGACAGGTTCTTCCAGTATCGCGGACAGTTGCTCTTCGACCCGGGAGAACCGGGAAACCGGGAGTATATCTGCCGAGTTGTGGCCGACATCATGAGAAATTATGACGTCGACGGCATACACATGGACGATTATTTCTACCCATATCCTGCTGCCGGAGTAGATATACCCGACGACAAGAGTTTTGCGAAATACAACAACGGTATGACCGACCGCGGTGACTGGAGGCGATATAACGTGAACGAGCTGATACGCCAGTTGCACGATACCATACGCACTGTGAAGCCGTGGGTAAAGTTCGGCGTCTCGCCTTTCGGTATTTACCACAACGCGCGGCGCGGCGGAAACGTTCCCGGTTCGAACACAAACGGACTGGAGAACTACGAAGACCTGTACGCCGATGTGCTTTACTGGGTAAACAAAGGCTGGGTGGACTATTCAATGCCGCAGCTATATTGGCAGATAGGACATCCGGTGGCTGATTATGAGACTCTCATACGCTGGTGGGACAAATACGCTTCGAATCGCCCGCTAATAATAGGCGAGTCGGTGGAGAATACAATAAAATATGCCGACCCCTCGAACCCGCAGGTAAACCAGCTTATCGCAAAAATGAATCTCGAGCGTTCGCTTCCTAATGTGAGCGGCAGCTGTATTTGGTATGGAGATGTTTTTGCGAACAACAAAGGCAATTATGCCGAAGCCATACACCAGCTTTATTTCAAGTATCCTGCACTTGCACCGCTCATGCCTTTCATCGACGATGACGCTCCTAAGAAGGTGAGAAAACTCAAGGCCGTTTGGACATCCGACGGATACATACTCTTCTGGACGGCTCCTAAGGCGAAGAAAGAAATGGACCGCGCCGTGAAGTACGTGGTTTACCGTTTTGACAAAGGCGAGAAAGTGAACCTCGACGACGCTTCGCGCATAGTAACGGTTACGTCCGACAATTTCTACAAGCTGCCTTATGATGACGGCGATGAGAAGTGCGTATATGTGGTTACCGCCCTCGACAGGTTGCAGAATGAGTCGAAAGCCAAGAAGAAAACCGTAAAACTTTAAAGGCGCTCTGCCCGGAATCCTATTTCCATAAAATATAAAACCGTACAGACTAAGGATATGTCTGTACGGTTTTGTTTTTAGCCGCTTGTCCGTCGGTTCGTTGCGGATGCGGCTTTCAGGATAGCGGTATTATATCTTTTTTGCCTTTTTGGCAGCCTTTGCAGCTTTCTTAGCTGCTTTGGCTTCGTCTTTCCAGTATTTTTCGATGAACTTCTGGCCGCCTGCTTTCATGCCGTCGGTAAAGTATTTTGCTGCCTGTGCTGCGGCAGCCTCGTCTTCGGGCGAAGCAAAGGCATGTTTGTAGGCTTTTATGTCGTTCCAATGCCCGCGTGTAAAGTCGGGAACCTGCACAGAAGCATTGTTGTTGTCCATAGAAAGGGCACCGAGCTCAGCAAGGCAGCACCATTCTGCAAGGTCGTACACGTCGATGTCGAGGGGAAGCCCGTTCTGCAGACAGTAAACCAGACGGGCGTCCATAATAAAGTCCATGCCGCCGTGTCCGCCGACCTCTTTGGCATTGTCGCCGTATTTTTTCAGGATAGGGTTATAGTATTTGTTTATTAATGCCTGCTTGTCCTTGTCGGACATGTACTCGTGTCCCGAAAGGTTGTCGGCCGAGGGTGTCACGCCTGCTTTCTTCATGTCTTCCGAGCCGAGAGCGTATCCTTCTACAGGGTATTTGTTTGCGAATCCTTTTGTGCCGACGAGTTGGTACTTCCTGTCGTAAGGTTGCGGGTTCATGACATCGTGGTCTATGCGTATCATTTTTCCGTTTTCGGTGCGAATCATCGTTGAAGTAAAGTCGCCGTTGCGGAAGTCCACCTTCTGGCCTGTACGTTCTTCAACAAGCTGTACGCCGTGCACCGACTTAGTGTCCATTGCAACGAGAGTTTTCATGCGGTCGCCCCTGTGTATGTTGAGCAGCTGGGCAACAGGGCCGAGGCCGTGGGTTGCGTAAACATCACCGCGGTGTTTCATGTTGTATTCCAAGCGCCAGCCAAGTTTGTCGTTGGCATCTTTTTTCCAGTAATAGTCCCAGAACGGGTCGAGGTCGTGGCAGTAAGCTCCCGATACGTGCAGTATTTCGCCGAACACTCCTTGTTGCGCCATATTCAGGGTATTCATTTCGAACCAGTCGTAGCAGCAATTTTCAAGAAGCATGCAATGTTTGCGCTTTTTCTCGCTGATGTTTATCAGCGCCCAGCATTCTTTCAGGTTCATAGCCGAAGGCACCTCTATGGCAGCGTGCTTGTCGTTCTCGAGCGCGCAGTATGCCACGGGGAAGTGATGAAGCCAGTCGGTTGCTATATAAACGATGTCTATGTCAGGACGTTTGCAAAGTTCCACGTATCCCGAGTCGCCGTAGTAGATTGCCGCTTCGGGCATGCCAGCCTTGGTAAGGATTTTCTGGCAGTTTTCGGCGCGTTCCTTTTCGTGGTCGCAAAGAGCAACGATTTGCACGCCGGGTATGTGCGTCCATCTTTCTACTGCTCCAGGCCCGCGCATACCGAGTCCTACGAAGCCTACGCGCACTACTTTCAGTTTTGGAGTTGCGAGGTTGAGCGCGTGCTCTTGTCCTGCCGGGCGTGCTGGCGTGTCGATTACGATAGTGCCTTTATCCCAGTGCCATTTGCTACCGTCGCTGAGCGTGCCTTGTGCCTTCAAGCCGGAAAGCCCTGCCGACAGTAACAAGGCGCATGCAGCGAAAATGATTCTTTTTATTTGCTTCATGATTTTATTTGTTAGTTTATTGATATGTTGATAATTTGTTTCTGTATTGGTTATCTGTGTTTTAGAGCGGCGTGCAAGGTTACAAACCAAGCGGGTTTGCGTTTTGCATTTCGTTTTTCACGCGGTTTTGCATTTCGGTGAAGAGTTCTTTTTTCTCTTCGGCATTATGCGGTTTTATTTCGTCGGCTTTTGCGATGTCTTGACTCGCGCCTTCTTCGTCTCCGAGTTTCTTGCGCAGTTCGGCACGCATTCTCAGCGCCTCGTGAAAGTCGGGAACTGTTTTGAGTGCTTCGTTAAGTGTCTCGAGTGCGGCATTGTCGTTTCCTGCCGATTCTTCCGCCTTTGCTTTTTTAAGGTATGCGTCTTGATTGAACGGGTTTTCGTCGATAGCTTTGCTATATGCGTTTGCGGCTCCTTCGTAATCGTTTTTTCCTTCGCGCAGTTTGCCTTTTTGTATATAAACATTGTCATCGGCTTCGCCTTTTTCTATCACGGTGTCTATGTCTTTTTCGGCTTCGTCGAACATTTCCGAGGCTGCAAGCGAGCGCGAGCGCATTATGTAGGCCGCATTGTAGTCGGGTTCAAGTTCTATGGCTTTGGTGAAGGCTTTAATTGCCCCTTCTTCGTCTTCCATTCCGTGCATGGCCAGACCTTTCAGAAAATATGCCGAAGGATTGTGCGGCTCAAGGCTTTCTGCATTTTGCGAGGCCTGTAATGCCGTGTCCCAATCGCCGAGTTGGACCGCAGCCTGTGCTATCGAAAGTTGCAGGCGAACGTTGTCGAGGTGTGTTGTTGCTATACGTTGCAGCAGCGGTAGGGCTTTTTCCATTTCATTGCAGTTCATGTATGCTTCAGCAAGGTAGCTTTGTGCCTTTTCGTTGTCCGGTTCGAGTTCAATGGCTTTGTTAAGGTAATCTGTGGCCAGTCTGAATTCTTTTATATTCATTGCGCGCAGCCCGTTGTCGCAAAGTGTTTCGAATGTAATCCTTTTCTTTTCGGCCGCTTCCTGTTCCAATGTCTGTTCGTCGGTCTCGCTGTTGTTTGATGAGAATAGTGACTTGAAGAATCCCATTAAGTGATAGTTTTATTTACAAAAGTATATTATTTTCCGGATATGTGGCAAAAGTTTATTGTTTGAGGCGCATGCAGATAGCGTTATTTCAGGATAAGTCCTCCGTTAGGCTGTATGGTTACCTTTACTGTGCCGTCTTTCCCGGCTTTTATTTCCTTTAGTTGCGGTTGCGGGAGGGCACCTTCCTTTGCGGGCTTGTCGTTGTAGCACATAAGCGTTTTTCCGGCGAACATGGGGAGTTGCAGTTTAAGTTTCATCTCTTCGCCTGTTGCATTCAGGCCTGCCACGTACCATTTATCGCCATGGCGGCGGGCCAAAATGACGAATTTGCCCGGATAGCCGTCGATAAACTGCGTCTCGTCCCAAACGGTGGGAAGTTCTTTCAGAAAGTCGATTTCGAAATCAGGTATCTCGTCTATTGTGTTGGGATAAATAGCCACGCACTGTATGCTGGTCTGGTTTGTAATGCCCGACGCCAGTTCGAATATGTCGGACGTATAGCGCGGATGGCGGCTTTTGTTGTCGCGCGACATGTTTTTGTTCATTATTATGCCGCCCCAGTCCATTGTTGCCACGGCGTTGCGGCAGAAGGGGTGTATGGTAAGTTCCATTGCCTGCCGGCGCGCAGCGTGGTCCGTGAAATAAACGTTTTCAGACGCCAGTACTGCCTCGCTGCTGACGAAGTTGGGAAACATGCGCTCCCAGCCGCGGGGCAGCGTGCAGCCGTGGAAAATCACGCAAATGCCGTAGCGTGCGGCGTCGACAAGGATGTCCTCGTAGTATTGCATGGTGTGCTGCTTGTCGCCGCCGAAGTAGTCTACTTTTATTCCCTTGATGCCTGCTTTCTGCAGCCATGCCATTTCCTTGTTGCGCGCAAACGATGTGCTCATTTTGTGGCGCGGTGTCTGGGGCGGGTCGTTCGCCGTGCCGTTGGTGCTGTACCACAGTATGAGCCCCACTCCTTTCGACTGGGCGTACTTGCTCAGTTCTTCCATGCGTTCGTAGCCTATTGTCTGGTCCCAGTTGGCGTCGATTAGCACGTATTCGTATCCCATGCGTTCGGACATGTCGATAAACTTCACCTGGTCGTCGTAGTTTGTGCCGCCGTCCTGCCATAGCAGCCAGCTCCACGTGTAGCGGCCGGGCTTGTACTGCCGGGTGGTTTGGTACATCGGTTCAACAACGTCATAGGCAATGGTTGTTTCGACGAGCGGTTTGAGCGTCTCGCCCAAGGTTATCGTGCGCCAAGGCGTGGAGTAGGGCAGCGCCACTCCTGCCGACGTCTGTCCTATGCCGTTCGATTCGCCGGGCATGGGGAATGCAATAGTATAACCCGTATCAGGATTGTAGTCGCTTAGGTGGCAGCCCACGTAATTGCCGCAGGTGCCGGTTTCGCTTACAAGTGCCCAGCCGTCGCCGCCAATGCGGAACAGGCAGGGAAAGGTATATCCTTCGCCGAAGGCCGACGGTTCGCTCATGGGCATGTCGAGTTTGTATTCTTCCTCATAGCAGGGCTTTGTGCGCATCCAGCCTGACATGGCCTTGTTCTGCGGGCAGAGGAAAGTGGTGGTCTGTGTGGGCAGGCGGAACGAGGTGGCTTCGCCGGTTATGGTCATAACTCTTGTTTCGCCATACTGCGGGAAAGAGTAGCGGAAAGCAATGTTGTTGTCCGACACGTTGAACGTGATGGTCATTTTCTGCTTTTTGCCGTTTTCAAAGTCCACGTTCACGCAGTTTGCCTTGTAATGGGCCTGCGAAGCCTTGGTTGAAGTCATGGTGTATTCCGAACTTACGCTCGAGGTTTGGGAACCTGTCATCGTAAGGCCCGTGGTAAAGTCACCTACGTCGGTATAAACACCAAGTTGTGAGCTTTCTATCATCTGTTTGCCGTTCAATGTGGCGGAGTAGTATGCTTTTCCTCCGGTGTTTTCTATTGTTACGGCCAGTTTGCCGTCGGGAGATTTCACGTCGATATTGTCGGCAAACGCCGCAAACGGTGCACAGAGTGCCACGCCTATCGCAAGCAGTAGGTTCTTCATGTAAAGTTTTTTTTGAAATGGTTTTGAGATAATAAGCAAAAATAATTTTTTTAGGCGAAATGCGTGCGCGTAATGCCTGTTAGTTTTGCCGGTGGCGGAATTTATTTTATATTTATGCGCAAAGGCGGAAAATGCAGTGCTTTTTGAGTACACAAATTGCACTGCTCCGGGGAATGAAAAAAATGTCGCTTTGTTTGTCTGCATTTTTGCCCTGGTTTCAAGGCGGGTTTTCAGAGGGCAAAAAATAGGTCTGAGATATTTTAAAATACAAGGCACATATTTTGAAATATG
>ENA-OVGE01000078-OVGE01000078.1-human-gut-metagenome-genome-assembly--contig:-NODE-78-length-92203-cov-26.220244_pt1 | contig 92203 bp, 59 predicted proteins | sample MGYA00237769_ERZ505417 | MGnify/ENA primary metagenome ERZ505417 (study PRJEB26158, sample SAMN06016403) | human gut metagenome | biome: human gut; feature: ankylosing spondylitis patient; material... | reverse complement strand
ATAGCTGCATCTTTTCCCGACGCGAGACGCGTCGCCCCCATTAGAGGTAGCGTTTGGTGCTTGAATTCATTCGCACGTTTACTTTTCGCCGAACAGCAACAACAATGAACAAATGCTGCATCTTTTCCCGACGCGGGACGCGTCGCCCCCATTAGAGGTAGCGTTTGGTGCTTGAATTCATTCGCACGCCCCCTGCTCTGCCAACGCACGCAGATATATTATATACAAAGATACTATGGAAGGACCCACCACATATTCGCCCAATCTGCCTGCCACGCTGCGGGCCACCATCAATCTGCCCTCGTCGAAGAGCATCAGCAACCGTGCCTTGCTGCTCTGCGCCCTGAGCGGCCCCGACTCGAGTGTGGAGCGTATGTCGAACTGCGATGACACCTATGTGATGTGGCGCGCCCTGACGCAACGGCCTGCCACGGTGGACATCATGGCCGCAGGCACCGCCATGCGCTTTATGACGGCCTACTTTGCCATTTGCCGTGGCGAGGAGCACACCATTACCGGCACTGAGCGCATGTGCCAACGCCCTATCAAGGTGCTTGTTGACGCTCTGCGACAGTTGGGGGCCGACATCAGCTATGTGGATAACGAGGGCTATCCGCCCCTCCACGTCAAGGGGCGCAACTTGCAGGGCGGCCGCATCAGTTTGCCCGCCAGCGTGAGCTCGCAGTACATATCGGCCCTGCTGCTTGTGGCACCCACCATGGCCCAAGGCCTTACGCTCGAACTTGTGGGCGACATCATATCGCGCCCCTACATCAACATGACGGTGAGCATGATGCGCACCTTTGGGGCCGACATTGAGTGGACTGACGCGCACACGCTGCATGTGGCACCACACGCCTACCTGAGCGATGTGATGTATCCGGTGGAGAGCGACTGGAGCGCGGCCTCGTACTGGTATGAGATGATGGCGCTCACGCCCGATGCCGGTGCCACCATCACACTGCCCTGGCTCTACAAGGAGAGCTTGCAGGGCGACAGTGCCGTGAGCCGCTACTTTGAGCCGCTGGGTGTGCACACGGCCTACGACACTGAACACGAACTCGTGGTGCTGACAAAGTGTGCCGACGCGCTGCTGCCCGAGGGGCAGACTTATGAGCTTGACCTCATTGGCCAGCCCGACCTGGCGCAAACGCTGGTGGTGACCTGTGCCATGCTGCGGCGCCCGTTCAAATTTAGCGGACTGCGCTCGCTGCGCATCAAGGAGACTGACCGCATGGCGGCTTTGCAAGCCGAACTGGCCAAGTTTGGCATTGCACTGGGCATTGAGGCCGACGATGTGCTCTACATTGACAGCTACGCCGATGGCACGCCCCACTACAACGGCCAACCCATTGCCACTTATCACGACCACCGCATGGCCATGGCTTTTGCACCGGCTGCCATGGTGTGTAAGGGGGTGCAGATTGCCAACCCCGAGGTGGTGAGCAAGAGCTACCCGCGCTATTGGGAGGACCTTGAGGGATTAGGTTGACGGGGTGACGGGGCTGCTGAAAAATGCCCCGAACGCGGGACGAGGCTGCTGAAAAATGCCCGACGCGAGACGCGTCGCCCCCATTAGTGCTTGCGTTTTTTCGCAGCGTCTTTTATTGCGGAACTAAATCCGAAACTTCAACAACTTATTATCACCATGCAAATATTGCTACTCTCGCTCCTCGGCCTTTGTCTTGTGGCCCTTGTGGCCGGCTGGCTGCACAACCGCACGCTGCAGGCCAAACTGCGCCGTGGCGAAATAAGCGAAATGCCCCACATACGCAAGCGCCCCGAGGGGTGCTGCGGCAAACACGCTGTGTGCGAAAAGGAGCAGCTCATGGCCGACGCACTGGCTCCCGACATTGAATACTTTGACGATGAGGAGCTTGACGCCTACAAGGGCCGTGCCTCAAACGCTTACTCGCCCGACGAGGCGGCGCAGTTTGAGGAGGTTATGACAACCATGCGCCCCGACGAGGTGGCGGCTTGGCTGCGCTCACTGCAACTGCGCGGCATTAACCTGCCTGACGAGCTGAAAGACGAGGCTATCATGCTGGTGGAGGGATAGGCCGACGCTTTTTGCACCACTTTGCTTTGCAATATCACTCAGTTTGCACTATCTTTGCAGAAGATAGGCTGCGGTTCGGCATAACATTCAAGTAAACTTGACGTTCTACGCTCACCTTGCACTATCTTTGCAGAAGATAGGCTGCACCTCGGCATAAAGTTCAAGCAAGCTTGACTTTCTGCCCCCCAGTTTGCACAACAGCAGCCGCACAACACACGTAACATTCACAACAAACACTGACAATATGCTCGACGTAAAGAAATGCCTCAGCGACAGCGAGGAGAAAATGGACATGAGCGTGATGCACCTCGAAGACACGCTCGCCCAAATCCGTGCCGGCAAGGCCAACGTACATATCCTTGACGACCTGCGCGTCAACTCATACGGCTCGATGGTGCCCATCAACAATGTGGCAGCCATCACTACCCCCGACTCACGCACCATCGCCATCAAGCCTTGGGAGAAGAATATGTTCCCCGTTATTGAAAAGGCTATCATCGACTCTACCATCGGCATCATGCCCGAAAACAACGGCGAGGTTATCCGTCTGGGCATCCCCCCACTTACCGAGGACCGACGCAAACAGCTCACCAAGCAGTGTGCCAAGGAGGCCGAAGAGGCTAAAGTGGCCATTCGCAACGCACGCCGCGAAGGCATCGACAAACTGAAGAAAGCCTTGAAGGACGGTCTGCCCGAAGACGTGGAGAAGGACGCCGAGGCTAATCTGCAAAAGATACACGACAAGAAGGTGAAGAGCATCGAGGAAATTCTTGCCACCAAGAACAAGGAAATCATGACGGTGTAACCACAAACGCTCACACCGCAATGTGACTAACAAGCAAATTAAGGGTGGTTCTAAAAATTCTGTTTTTAGAGTTCTGCCATTCTGAAATGTGATTTGCACGCTCTCGAAAGCGTCTTTTTGAAAGTTTGTTCGGTCACATAGCCCGCTATGCTCCCTCACAAACTTTCAAAAATACACTTCCGATAGCGCACAAATCCCTATTTCAGAATTATTAGAACCACCCTTTGAGAGTTTAAGAGTTCAGCACAGAGGCACTGCCAGTCAGGCCCGTGTTCTTGACTCTTAAACTCTTAACTGTTTATTTCCCCACACTTCATGCACGGAAAAGTAATCAAAAGCACAGGCAGCTGGTACCTGGTGCGCACCGACGACGGGCGTGCCGTTGAGTGTAAGGTGAAAGGCAACTTCCGCCTGCGCGGCATACGCTCTACCAACCCCGTAGCCGTGGGCGATGGGGTGACCATCAAGGAGCAACCCGCCAAGGGCAGCGAGGAGGCGGCAGCCTTTATCACCGAAATTGACGAGCGACGCAACTACATCATTCGCAAGGCTTCGAACCTGTCGAAACAGAGCCACATTCTGGCCGCCAACGTGGACATGGCTCTGCTCGTGGTGACCATTGCACGCCCCGAAACGAGCACTACCTTTATCGACCGCTTTCTGGCCTCGGCCGAGGCTTACCGCGTGCCGGTGTGCATTGCCTTTAACAAGGAGGACGACCTCAGCCCTGCCGAGCGCGAGGTGATGGACTACTGGCAGGCGCTGTACACCAACATTGGCTACGAGTGCTATCGCATGTCGGCCCTCAACGCCCAAGGCATTGAACCGCTGCGCCAGGCGCTGCAAGGGCGCACCACGCTGCTGGCCGGCCACTCGGGGGTGGGCAAGTCGACACTGCTCAACCTGCTTATTCCCGACGCCCATGTGCGCACGGCACAAATATCTGACGCCCACGGCACGGGCATGCACACCACCACTTACAGCGAGTTGTTTGAACTGCCCGACGGGGGTGCGCTCATCGACATTCCGGGGGTAAAGGGCTTTGGCACTTTCAACATCGAGCGCGACGAGGTGGCGCACTACTTTCGCGACATATTTGCCATATCGGCCGACTGCCGCTTCAACAACTGCACCCACACCCACGAGCCGGGTTGCGCTGTGCTGCAGGCGCTCGAGGAACACCGCCTTGCCCCATCGCGCTATGCGTCGTATCTGTCGATGATGGACGACCAGGACGAGGGCAAATACCGGGCGGCTTATTGATTGACGGGTTGACGGGTTAACGAGTTAACAGGGTTGACGGGTAAGTATGCTCTGCATTATTGACAGAGATATATGGAATGTTGGTATATGACAGACTTGCCAATTGCCTCTAACCCCATAGTCCTTAACACAAGCAGAGGTAACTTTATAACCCCATAACCTTATAACCTCATAACCCCTCCCCTCATAACCTCATAACCCCATAACCTCATAACCTCATCCCCCCACCATGACTGTTATCATCATACTCGCAGCTTTTACGCTCATACTCGGGTTGATAGAGATATTCATCACCCCGGGGTTCGGCCTGGCAGGCATCGGTTCGATAATCTGTGCCCTGGCCGACGTTGTGCTTATCTACACCGACTACGGCTTTGGTTGGGCCTGCGGTGCCGTAGTCATCGGTTTGGCCGTGTTGGGCATCATGCTCTACATTGTGGCCCACTCGCGCACCTTCGACCGCATGAGCCTCCACACCGCCATCACATCAACCAACGCCACCACCGACCAGCTGTCGGTTAAGCCCGGCGACACCGGCAAAGCCCTCACGCGACTGGCCCTTGTGGGCAACGCCACCATAGGCGGCAAACAAGTTGAGGTGAAGTCATCGGGCGAATTTATAAATCCTGGCACACCCGTGCGCGTGGTAAGTGTCAGCGAAGCAACTATCATTGTTGAAAAAACTAACGAATAACACGTTGGCAACATTCTTAGTCAACGTGGTAACAAGTTGGCAGATTTACAGGTAAGTATGTCATACACTACTTATTATGCTAAAGTAAGACTGGCAAGAAGCTCAGAAAGCTTGACCAACTTACCTGTTAACCCGTTAACTTGTCAACCTGTTTGCTAATTACGCCAAAGCGTAACGAACAAGCAGGTGTTATACGCCTATATAATATATAATACTACAAATGAAACTCCGACACACCATACTGTCACTTGCGCTTGCCACATGTGCCACAGCTGCCATGCAAGCCACCACTCCCGTACGCCGCACCATCAGCCACCAACAGCCCAACGGGCAGGTGGTCACCATCAATGCCGTGGGCAACGGGCGCTACACGCTCTACAGCCTCGACGGCACCGCCGTGCTGCCCGGCACCGACGGACACTACTACTATGCCACGCTGAACGCTGACGGACAGCTCGCCATTGGCACCACCCTTGCCGGCTACGCGGCCCGCAGCACGGCACAGCCACGCTTGAGCACGGCACAGGCCGAGGCTCTGCTCAACGCCGCACTGCCCGTGGCCCCCGTGGTGCGTCAGGGGAGCATGAGTGCCAAGAGCCTGACCACCAGCACGCCCGACGGGTTGGGCGAATATGGCAAGAGTGCACTGGGGGCCGTGCAGAGCATTGGCAGCCCCACACTGCCCGTGGTGATGGTTGACTTTGCCGACCGCGCATTTCAGGACACCATTACCACTGCCAAGGTGACACGCTTCTTTAACGAAACGGGCTACCGCGACGAACCTGCTGCACGCGGCTCGGTGCGCGACTACTTTGTGGCACAGAGCGACAGCCTGTTTACCCCTACGTTCAAGGTAGTGGCCCACGTCAAACTGCCCAGCGGCTATGTCTACTACGGCAAGGACGGCAGCAACGGCGGCACCGACCCCAATGCACGGCAATTTGTGATTGACGCGCTGGCCGAGGCTTCGAAAGTGGTGGACTTTGGTCCGTACTGCACCCCAGGCAGCACCGATGTGCCAATGGTAGTGCTCATGTTTGCGGGGCCGGGGCAGCAATCGTCGTTTGAGGACGGCAGCAGCAACTACCTGTGGGCCAAGTTTCAGCAGAGCAGTTTCAGTGTGAACGACAACAAATACCAAGTGCGCTCCTACTTTATGGGTAACGAATTGCTGCAAACTTATGGCAAGGACGAGAACGATGTGACGGGAGCCGCCATAGATGGTGTGGGCCTTTTTGCCCATGAATTTGGCCACGCTCTTGGTTTGCCCGACTATTATAACACGCAGAACAGTTCGGCTTTCAACACCATGGGTTATTGGGACATCATGGACTACGGCCAATATTACCAGAACGGCTACCGCCCCATAGGCTACACGGCCCACGAGCGCAGCTACCTGGGCTGGCTGCATGTGACGGAACTCACCGACAGCGCACAGGCCTGCCGTCTGCTGGCCCTCGACGGCTCACAAGGCAACGAGGGCGGTGCCCGCGCCTACGTGGTGCGCAACCCCGAGCATGCTAACGAGTACTATATGTTTGAAAACCGCACCACAAACACCTGGCACACCAAGACCATGGGCACTGGCATGCTCATCACGCACATTGACTACGACCGCCAGGCATGGAACGGAAACCGCGTCAACACCCAGCGGGACCACCAGCGCATGCAGTTTGTGCCGGCCGACGGCATAAAGGAGGGTAACACCACGAGCGAGGGCATGAACATGAATGCTTTGTTTGCCGGCTACCGCGCCGACCTCTTTCCCGGCACCAAGGGGGTTACACAGTTCCCCAGCGCCGACACACCTGCCGCCACGCTGTACAACGGCAGCAGCAAGTTGCTTGAACGACCCATTTACAACATTGCGGTACAACCCGACGGCAGCATCACTTTCGGCTATCTTGACGCCTCGATAACTGGCATCGGGCAGACTGCTACCGTGGTACGCCAACCGGCCAAAGCCATCTACGACATGAGCGGACGCCGCATAGCCTCGTGGGAGACTGCCGCACCGGGCCTTTACATTGTAAACGGGGTGAAGGTGGCCAAACGCTGACACCAACGGCTGCCGCCTCTGACTTGCCACAGGCCCGTTATTTGCAAGAGTTGTCCAACAATGCGTCACACACGTTTGTCCTCGCGTTAAAACAAGATAAATATAACCGAAAGGACGGATAAGTAAGATTTTGTACGTATTTTTGCAACTTGATAAAGTAGGCACTACGCTGCAAGTATACATTATTGTATTGGCAAGCAGCCGCCTTACCCCACATTATAATATATGAAGAAGAACAGCATATTCAGCCTCATACTCGCCCTGGCAGCCGGACTCACACTGGCCACGGCTTGCGACACGTCGAGCGAAGTGACCGAGAGCGACTCGGCACGCGACTGCCTCATAACCTCGGCCACAATGGGTACTCTCAAACGCCAGGTGCATGCGGTCAATGCAGCCGGCCGCGACACTACCTACACCTACACGGTGACGGGGGCTGCCTACAACCTGACCATCGACCAGGTGAACAACCGCATATTCAACGAGGACTCTCTGCCTACCGGCACACGCACCGACAAACTGGTGTTTGCCAGCTCGAGCGGCATTAGCAGCACGGGCACACTGGCCATCAAGAGCCTCTACTCGGGCAAGGATACGCTCTACACCTATACCGACAGCACCGACTTCAGCGTAAAGCGCGAGGTGTCGGTGTACGACACGTATGGTGAACGCAAGCGCACCTACACCTTCGACATTCGCGTGCACCGCCAGGAGGCCGACTCTACGGCATGGCAGCAGGTGGCAGCTAATCCGCTGAGCGATGTGGCCTCGTTTGTCAAGAGCCGCGCGCTCACCACGGGCAACACGCTCTATGTGTTTGGCCAACGCGCCGACGGCAAGGTGCAGGTGGTGCAGACGTCTGTCATGGCCCCCGACTTTGACGGCAGTGCTGCCAACATCAGCGCCACGGGCTTTGATGTGCGCAGCGTGACACACTTCGACGGCCACTTTTATGCTCTGGCCAACGGCACACTCATGCACTCGGCCAACGCTGCCGAGGGTTGGCAAACGGCCACCACACACCACACTTTCAGCGCCATAGCGGGCTGCACGGCCGACAGCATTTATGCCATTTCTAACGCACAGATGTGGGCCTCGGCCAATGGCACGGACTGGGCGCCGTCTGCCATCGACACCGACGCACAGCTGCCTGCGGGCAACAATGTGGCTTCGGCCACGGTGGCCTCACGCATTAACAAACCGGCCCAGATGCTCGTCATGGTGGGCATTGAAGGTGGCAAGGCCAATGTGTGGAAACACGACATCGACTCGGTGGGCGGTTTCTTCACGCCGTGGTACAACTTGCCCCAAACCAGCGAGTTGGGCGCTTATGCCTGCCCCGTTGTGCAGCAGCACACACTCTTTGGCTACGACACCAACACGGTGCTCGCCGGCCTCAGCGCCGAAGGGGTAGTTGCCCCGTTCTATGTGAGCCGCGACAACGGCCGCACATGGCGCACCGATGTGCTGACACACCCCGCGCTGACGGGGGCCACCTCGCTGGCCGTTACCACCGATGCCAGCAATTACATCTGGCTCATCTGCGGCGGCACCGGTGTGGTGTATAAAGGACGCATCAACCGCCTCGGGTGGGAATAACAAGCACAGCGGCTGCACATTTGCACATCTGCATATCTCTATATTTGTTTTGGCCACAACTAATCACATATTCATCGTCATGCGGCAGCACCTTGCGGTGTTGGCCGCATTGGTGTGTTTGTGTGTGGCAGCACTCACCGCCCCCACCCAAGCCCGCGCACAAGTGCAGGCCGACGAGAGCGTATACCGTCTGGAACTGGGAGCCGGCATTGGCGGGGCTTTCAACTTTACCGATGTCAAGGACAACATAGGCATGGCTGCCGCCGCGGTGGCACGCTTCCCCTTCAATCCGCGCATGGCACTCAAAACACAGTTCAGCTTTGCACAAGCAAAGGGCAGCACCGCTGGGCTCAAAGCCTTTTACCCGGCCAACACCGGGGCTGCAGGGGCCGAACGGCTCAACTACCAGGTGAGCAGCGCCATATACGACCTGTCGGCACTCTACGAACTGCACTTCCTGCCCTACGGCTATGAGCGCGACTACCGCCACTACTCACGCATCGTGCCCTATTTGCAAATGGGGTTCGGACTGACTTACGGCGCCGCAGGAAAGGCTTTTACAGCCAACATTCCGCTCGGCGCAGGACTTAAATACAAACTGGGGCCACGCCTCAACCTGGGGCTCGACTGGCTGGTACACTTCAGCCTGAGCGACAAACTCGACGGACTCGAAGCGCCTTTGGGCATCAAGAGCGAAATGTTCCGCAACAAAGACATTTACTCTACCCTCTCCCTCACCCTCACCTACGACCTCAACCCAAAGTGCCCCACGTGCAACAGGGACTGAGGCACTCACACCCCCCTAACCTATACAAAGAGAAACTTATGCAAAAGATACCTGCCCACATAGCCATCATCATGGACGGCAACGGACGTTGGGCCAAAGCACGCGGTCTCGACCGCAGCATGGGACACCAACAAGGCGTTGTGGCCGTGCGCGAAATTACCACGGCCTGCTCCAATCTGGGCGTAAAGTTCTTGACGCTCTACACCTTCTCTACCGAAAACTGGAACCGCCCGGCCAACGAGGTGGCTGCACTGATGTCGCTCATTCTGACATCGCTCGAGGAGGAACTCTTTATGAACAACAACGTGCGCCTGCGCATCATTGGCGACCTCAGCCGCGTGCCCGAGGTGGTGCGCGAGTCGATACTCGGCCTGCAGCAGCGCACATCTGTCAATACGGGCATGACCATGGTTATTGCCCTGAGCTACAGCTCGCGATGGGAAATGACCGATGCCGTGCAGCGCATTGCGGCCGAAGTGGCCGAGGGCAAACTCGCACCGGCCGACATCAACGAGCAAACCATAACGGACCACCTCAGCACCAACTTCATGCCCGACCCCGACCTGCTCATACGCACAGGCGGCGAGGTGCGGCTGAGCAACTACCTGCTGTGGCAGTGTGCCTACACCGAACTCTACTTCTGCCAAACCTTCTGGCCCGACTTTCACGAGGCCGACCTCGTAAAGGCCATCGAATGGTTTAACCACCGCGAACGGCGCTACGGCAAGACAAGCGAACAAGTGACCAAGGCTTGATGTGTCACAACCCGGCGTGAAACCATGCCCGACTCTGCCCGCCACCACCGCAACATACAGCGCTTACAGCTCCCAACGAGCCACACACGCGCTCACCTTACGCAACAACACAACGATAAATGAAATACAACTCACGCAAACTGCTCATCTTGATGGCTATGGCCGCACCGCTGGCCACCGCCGCACAAGCACAGACCGCAGAGGGTGACAACAACGACAACAAGCCCGTCATCACCTACACGGCCAACCACCCTCGCTATGTGCTGGGAGGCCTCACCGTGGACGAGATGAAAGGCTACGACAACGACTACCTGCTCAACATATCGGGCCTCAACGTGGGCGACACCTACGAAATTCCCGGGCCTGACATCAGCGAGGCCGTGCGGCGCTATTGGAACCAGAAAATCTTTTCGAACGTTGAGATTGTGGCCGACAGCATTGTCGACGGCAAAGCTTACCTGCACATCAAACTCACCGCACAACCACGCATATCGAGCATACGATACACCGGCGTCAAAAAGTCGGAACGCGAGGACTGCGAAAAGATTATCGGCTTTCAGCCCGGCAACCAAATCACCACCGACATGGTGAACCGCGCCGAGCACTACATCAAGAAGCACTTTGTGGAGAAGGGCTTCAAAAACTGCGAGGTGCACATCACGCAACGCGAGGACGTGACGGGCGACAACCGCGTGCTGGTGGATATCGACATCAACAAGAACGAAAAGGTGAAGGTGCACAAAATATACATCACCGGAGCCAACCCAAAACACGTGGCAAAACTCAAGCGCGCCATGAAAAAGACGCACGAAAAGAGCTTTGTCAACATGTTCCGCTCAAAGAAGTTCCTGCCCGAAAAGTATGACGAGGACAAGGGGCTGCTCATTGAAAAACTCAACGAATGGGGCTACCGCGACGCACTCATCACGGCCGACAGCGTGCAAACCATCGACCAAAAGCACGTCAACATTCACCTCAACGTCTACGAGGGCACAAAGTACTATGTGCGCAACATCTCGTGGGTGGGCAACACCGTGTACAACTCCGACCTCCTGCAGCGCATCTTACAGCTCAACAAGGGCGATGTCTACAACCAGACGCTCATGGAGAAACGCCTTACGAGCGACGACGACGCCGTGGGCAACCTCTACTATAACAACGGCTACGTGTTCTACAGGCTCGACCCCGTCGAGGTAAATGTCGTGGGCGACTCCATCGACCTCGAAATGCGCATTCGCGAGGGCCAGCAGGCCACATTCAACCATGTGCGCATAGCCGGCAACACACGTGTGTACGAAAACGTCATACGACGCGAACTGCGCACAAAACCGGGCGACCTCTTCTCAATGGAGAGCATCAAGCGCTCTATTCAGGACCTCGCACAAATGAACCAGTTCGACCCCGAAGCGCTGCAGTCACAGTTTGGCCAAAGCGGCATCAAGCCCGACCCCGTGAGCGGCACCGTCGACCTCAACTACCCGCTCACCTCAAAGGGCGGCGACCAAATCGAACTCTCAGCCGGCTGGGGACAGACCGGTATCGTGGGACGCGTAGGACTGAAGTTCACCAACTTCTCAGTGCAGAACCTCTTCCGCAAGGGCTACAAACGCGCCGGCTTCATACCGCAGGGCGACGGACAGACGCTCTCGCTGCAAGTGCAAACCAACGGTACTTACTACCAAAACTACGGACTCAGTTTCCTCGAACCATGGCTCGGCGGAAAGCGCCCCAACCAGCTCTCTTTCAACATATCATACAGCAAGCAGAGTGATGTAAACTCCAACTACATCAACCAGAACTACTACAACAACCTCTACAACTACGCCTACGGCTACGGCACAAGCTCCAACTACTACACCGACGCCTACGACCCCGACAAGTACGTCAAGATGGTTAACCTCAGCCTTGGCTTCGGCAAACGTCTGCGCTGGCCCGACGACTACTTCACCTTCATGGCCGAACTGTCGTACACACGCTACATGCTCAAGTCGTGGCAATACTTCCTCATAACCGACGGCAACTGCAACAACATCAACCTCTCGCTCTCATTGCAGCGCAACTCTACCGACCACCCCTTCTACCCGCGCAAGGGCTCTGAGTTCCTGCTACAGGCCACACTCACACCACCCTACTCGCTCTGGGACGGGCGCAACTACAAAAATCTGGCCACCAACCCACAGAGCGCCAACTACCAAAAGGAGATGCAGGAGAAGTACCGCTGGATTGAATACCACAAGTGGAAACTCAAGTTCCGCAACTTCACAGCTCTCTCAAGCGCCGTCAAGGCTCCCGTGCTCATGACACGCTTCGAAATGGGTATACTCGGTGCCTACAACCGCCACAAAAAGTCGCCTTTCGAAACCTACTACGTGGGCGGCGACGGCATGTCGGGCTATTCTACAGGCTATGCCACCGAGACCATCGGACTGCGCGGTTACGAAAACGGCTCACTCTCGGGCAACAACTCCTACTACGGCGCCGCCTACGCCTATAGCCGCATGACACTCGAACTGCGCTACCCCTTGATGCTCGAAACCTCAACCTCTATCTTTGCACTCGCATTTATCGAGGGAGGTAATGCCTGGCCCGACGTCAAAAAGTTCAACCCCCTCAACATGAAGCGCTCTGCCGGTGTCGGTGTGCGCATACTGCTCCCCATGGTGGGCCTCATGGGTATCGACTGGGCCTATGGTTTCCAAAAGAACATCAGCGGATACACGGGCAAGCGCGCAGGCGGCTCACAGTTCCACTTCATCATTGGCCAGGAATTCTAACAACACACTTTTACGCTCATGAAAAAGTTAGCTTTATTATTGCTCATCGCCCTGTGCACCTCATTCAGTGCCAGCGCACAAAAGTTCGCCCTCGTCGACATGGAGTACATTCTCAGCAACATACCTGCCTACGAGCGTGCCAACGAGCAGCTCAACCAAACCTCCAAGTCGTGGCAAGCAGAGGTCGAAGCACTCAGCAACAAGGCACAAACGCTCTACAAGAACTATCAAAACGAGAGCGTATTCCTAAGCGACGCACAAAAGAAGGAGCGCGAAAAGGCCATCGTCGACAAGGAAAAAGAGGCGGCCGACCTTAAAAAGAAATACTTCGGGCCCGAGGGCGAGCTTTACAAAAAGCGCCAAAGCCTCATCGAGCCTATACAGGACGAAATTTACAACGCTGTCAAGAGCATAGCCACCACCAAGGGCTTCCAGCTCATTCTCGACCGCGCGTCCGACAACGGCATCATATTTGCCTCACCAAGCATCGACATCAGCAACGAGGTACTCAGCAAGCTGGGCTACGACGTGCGCTGACCCACCACACACACTCACCTGTCATTGGCGGCATGAGGCACACAAGCCCCATGCCGCCAATGCTATTTACACACATCTTACACCCGATAGGGTATAATCCACACTCCTCACACCACTTTTATACCCGTTCGGGTGCAATCTCCAATCGAAACATCAGATCAATATGAGAAGAATGAAATTGACTTGTACGAGTACATCGAACAACTGCACGATTGGGATTAACATAGTATTTTAACCTGTCAATCTGACTATAAACGCTACCTCTAATGGGGGCGACGCGTCTCGCGTCGGGATAGAAACAAAAGTCAAATACGAACGCTACTACTGCTAATAATTGCGGCCTGTTTTACCGACGCGGGACGCGTCGCCCCCATTAGTGCTCGCGTTTCTACAAGCACCAACCCCGCCCCCTCTACCAACAAACGCTACCTCTAATGGGGGCAACGCGTCTCGCGTCGGAATAGAAACAGGAGTTAAATACAAACGCTACTACTGCTAATAATTGAGGCCTGTTTTACCGACGCGAGACGCGTCGCCCCCATTAGTGCTCGCGTTTCTTCAAGCACCAACCCCACCCACATACATCATCAATAATAATGACAACGGGCAGACATGCACCTACAGACTGACAACCAGACGGGTACATGTCTGCCCGTGTCGTATGGTTACGATCAAAAAAACTTTGCCACTCATGCCCATAAACGCGCCACTTAAACCCGAAAATCGACCACTTACGCACACTACGCATTTAAGCTATTGAAACGTTTGTTTATTTCCCGTAAATTTGTGCTTGACAATACGTGGCACATTACACACCAGTTAAGTGCCCGATAGAGATAATAATTATAGAGAGAACAACAAACATAACTTTCCTAACATTAACACACACTACTATGGGAAAAACAAACGCCAAGATGTGTAGCCACAAGGCTATGCAAGTGTTACCGTTAAGTAAAGGCACGCCCACTGTGGGCATAGCCTCAAGCAGTTATTTCGCAGCCTGCGCCCGCCATGTGGGTGCCCTCGCCCTGTTCGGCCTCATGTTCTGCCCCGTGCAGGTTATGGCCAGCCGTGCACCGCGCCTCGCCATGGCCGACAGCTCCAGTGTAGTCACCCCCGTGCAGCCCGACCAAGGCACCACCACGCCCACCGACTCCATCGGCAACAGCGGGGCGGGCGACACCGAACAGGTACTGCCCGACACCATTCCGTTCGCGCAACTGTGGAAGCACAACAGCTGGCAGTCTACTAATAAAGAAGCCGGCAGCACAACCCAACAGTCGTGGGAGATTATCTGCAGCCGTCCCACAAAACTCTCCTTCAACTATGCCTACAAGAACAGATATTCAGAAATCCACGTCACATTGAATGATAGTACCATCATCAGAGACGGTGCTTGGTATTCAACCGAGAGCAGACACTATCAAATAGACTTGCCCGCAGGTCGCTATGTGCTAAAAGCATCATACTACACGGAAGGCGAAAATCCAGACGATATTAACAACCAAAACTATAACTACGCCCGCATCAGCGACATAGCCACCGACGATGCCCAGTCCAACGCCACAGCCTTCCTTGGCGCCCTTGCAGACTACCCTGCCCTCAAGCAAGAGCTGCAAACAGCGCTCGACAACTCCAGCGCTGCCCCCGACGACGAGGCACTCTACAACACCCTGGCCGCCACACTGAACGATGTGCGCAAAGCTGCAACGTACTATCCGCTCATTCAAAAGGACATCGTTGTGGCCGACTCTATCCTCAACGAGGGCGCCTATGTCGACATCTCCGAAGCCGTAGCCCTTGGCCGCGCCATCGATGTCAACACCTCAACAAGCGCTGACTACCTGGCCGCATTCGAGGCTCTCGAAACGAGCATTGCCGTACAGGTGTCGAGCAACCAAAAAATCGACGACTGGGCATTCAACACCAGCCAACGCTACACCATCGACAACATGGGTTACTACCTCGACCAAGACCACAAGGTGGCAGCCTGCACCGGTTTGGAAGTCCAAGATGCCGATGTGACCGACCTCGTCATACCCTCCACTGTGCGCTACAACGGCGTAACCTATGCCGTCGTGGCCCTCTACGACAACCGTTACAACCAAAACAAAGTGCGCACACTCACCCTGCCCCGCACCTTGCGCCACATAAACGATAACGGTTTGTCTGATTACCGCGCCATTACCGACCTCGAAATACCCGCCAATGTGGAGCGCATGGGCGATTACATTGTGAACGACTGCCCACAACTGCAGCGCATCAAGGTCAATGCCGAGGTGCCGCCCACATTGGGGTCATTAGGTGCTGACAGTTACTATGAAGACGGTTACACAGCATACCGCCACCTCAGAATAGTTATCCCCCGCGAGAGCTTCCACGCCTACCGCCTTGTCAGTGCATGGAACACCGACTACAACGTGCTCATCGGTGGCGACGAAGGCATCACTGTCAGCACAGGCAAAATTGCCGCTGGCGACCTTGGCCATGTAGTAGTAGAAGAGGCCGGCTATCTGCAAGAGGTGAACAAACTCATCATTGAGGGCGAGCTCAACAGCGACGACTGGAGCAAGATTGGGCAAATGACCAACCTCACCGAGCTCGACCTGTCAAAAGCCCTGATTGACGAAATACCAAGCTATGCATTCAACGAGCGTGGGGCCATCGACAAAGTGGTGCTGCCGCCCACTCTCAAAAAGATTGGCAGCTATGCCTTCCAAAGAACCTCACTGACATCAGTCAACATCCCCGACAATGTGGAGACCATCGAGGAAGCTGCTTTTCGTCAAGTAAAACAACTGCAAGAAATGCATCTGCCAGACAGCCTTACCTCATTAGGCCGCTACGCATTTTCTGCCTGCCGCAGTTTGCGTACAGTCAAGATACCCACCAAACTTAAAGAGATTCCGTGGTATGCTTTCGACGGTTGTAAATCTCTGCAAAGTGTCGAACTGCACGACAGCATAACAGGCTTTGGCGATTATTCTTTCAGAAGCTGCGATCTCCGCGAAATAACACTTCCCAAATCAACCACATGGATTGGCGGAAGAGCCTTTGCAGAAAATACAAATCTGAGCAAAGTGACACTCAACGAGGAACTTATCGACATTTGGGCTTATGCTTTCCAAAACACAGCCATCGACACCCTCAACTGCCCCTCTACCCTACGCAATATATATAACGGCGCATTTGCTGGCTGCCGTAATCTGAGTCAAATAAACCTTAACGAGGGACTGACACGCATTGAAGTGTATGCATTAGCTAACAACAAGGCCACAGAAATCGTACTTCCCAGTTCGTTGGAATATTGCTCTCAGTCTGCTTTCGACGACTGCGACAGCCTCGTCACCATCGAGGCACGCTCTGTCATGCCCCCCAACACCGACGGAGGCTGCCCCCTGTCAAGCACGGACCTCACCAAGGCCGTACTCTACGTGCCAGTATGGAGCCTTGCCGAGTATCAGTTAGCCACAGGCTGGAACCAGTTCTACACCTTCCGCACCTCCGACTTCATGCCGCAGTACGTCAAGGTTAACAAGGACTTCTACTTCACCCTGCGCGATGAGCTCGACCCCGACTACCGTCCCGACATCGAGCTTACCGTCACCAACAACCAGATTACCGACTCGCAAGGCAACAGCGACTACCAGCACGGCAACCTCACCATTAGCGGACGCAGCAAACTCGCTGTCAACGACTTCAGCATGGTGCTCGCGCCGTATGCAAAGTACTCTTACGAGCAAAACTACTATTATAACGAAAGCTATAGACACCTCCGCCCCACCAGCCTCATTGTCAAGGGCGAGATGCGTGCCGAAAACGTCACCATCAACCTTTGGAACGTCACCAACCGCTGGCAGTTCGTGTCATTCCCCTTCGATGTCAAGGTGAGCGACATTGTACCCGTCGACAGCACCACCTCATGGGTAATACGCGGCCACTCAGGTGCCGAGCGCGCAGCAGGCAACGCCGCTGCCGTATGGCAAAACCTCTCTGCCGACGACGTGCTGCAAGCTGGCAAGGGCTACATCATGCAGTGCTACAAGCCTAACGACAAAAACGGCAACTACGACGCCGCCCAATTCACCGTACGTCCCCTCACCACCACCGTCAACCGTCAGCAAATATTCAATGCCGACAACCGCACCGTGGCGCTTGAGGAGCACCTCGCTGAGTTTGAGCACAACCGCAGCTGGAACCTCATTGGCAATCCCTACCCAAGCTACTTCGACACCCGCTTCCTCGACTTCGGGGCGCCCTTCATGGTGTGGAACAGCAACAACCAGAACTATGAGGCTTACAGCCCGGTAGACGACAGCTACATTCTCGCACCCGCCGAGGCCTTCTTCGTGCAGCGCCCCGTCGACCAGGAGAACATCACCTTCCTCAAGGACGGACGCCAGACCGACCGCTACGCCCGCACACTTGTAGAGGAAGAGCCGGCCAGCGCACCGCAGCGCATCAGGGCTGCCTACGACAGCAACACCCACACCGCCACACAGCGCACCGTGTTCAACATCACACTGGCCAAGGACGGACAGCAGGCCGACCGCACCCGCGTAGTCATCAACGAGGCTGCCACCATGCAGTACGACCTCAGCCGCGATGCCGCCAAGTTTACCGGCACCGAGCCTGCCGTGTCGCAAATCTTCACCATCAACGGCGCCACACGCTACGCCATCAACGAGCGTCCGCTCAACAATGGCCAAGCCCTGCTCGGTCTGCACTTCGGCACCGATGGCACCTACACCATCGGCCTCAGCAATCAGCCCGACGGCCAAGTCACACTTGAGGACCGCCTCACTGGCACCAAGTTGCAGCTCAACGGCACCGCAGGCTACAGCTTCACAGCCAAGGCCGGCGACAGCACCGACCGCTTTGTGCTTCACTTCGACGCTGTGGCCACAGGCATCAATGCCGCCACTGCCAACGAGGCTGACCGCAACGACGACACTTACACCCTCGACGGACGCAAGGTGAACAACCCCACTGCACCGGGCCTCTACATCAAGGGTGGAAAGAAGGTTCTCAAGTAGGATAATTGGTTTACAAGTTGACGGGTAAGTTAGTTTACTCAAGTTTCGGATTAAGACGGGGTGCGGCCAAAGACACCGAACGCTACCTCTAATGGGGGCGACGCGTCTCGCGTCGGGAAAACATGCAACTATTATTAGCAGCAGTAGCGTTCGTGTCTAACTTCTATCTCTATCTCTATCCCGACGCGGGACGCGTCGCCCCCATTAGAGGTAGCGTTTCTTCGCAGCGCCTAACAGACCGTGCGAACCTAAATCCGAAGCTTCATTTAGTTTACGAACTAACGGGCAAGCAGGCAGACAAAACTACCTGTCAACCCGTTAACCTGTAAACCTGTCAACCCGTAAACCCGTCAACCAAAAACATATATAACAACAAGTATATGAACAGATTATTATTCATCATAATGGCATGGCTCAGCACCCTCACTGCCCTGGCGCAGACCGAAGGGTACGACCCAAGCAATCCGCCACTGCCAAACTTCCCCACCACGGACAGCGACACCACGCACTACTACACACTGCGCGTGGTCAGCTCGCCCGCCACATCGGGGCTCAACACCACGGGCGGCAACAAGTACACCGCCGGCCAGCGCGTCTATCTGAGCGCCGGCCAAAACAACGGCATGAAGTTCCAGTACTGGGTTGACGGCGAGGGCAACACCCTCTCCACCTCAACCAGTTTCTACTACACCATGCCCGCACACAATGTAGTTATCACCGCCGTGTTCAAGTACCAGCCCGGCAGCCCCTCGCTCCCCGCATTTCCCGAGGGCGAGACACCCACCTACCTGCTCAGCACCAGCACCAAACCCGCTGGGGCAGGCTCCTTCAGTGGTGGCGGACGCAACTACCAGGCTGGCGCCCAGGTGAGCCTCACCGCCTACACCAACACCAACTTCGAGTTTGTGTGCTGGACCAACGCGGCAGGCGACACCCTCTCCACCGCGCGCAACCTTTACTACACCATGCCCGCGGCACCCGTGCAGCTCTACGGCCACTACCGCTACAACCCCTCAAGCCCCAAAAATCCGGGCCGCAACGCCTACGACGCTGACGAGGGCATAGCCATCATCGACGACTTTACGCCGGGCAATGTGAGCGGCGCACTCAACGATGTGACAGGTGGCAACACCTCGGCCTTGAGCAAAATCATCGTGGCCGGCAACGTCAACAGCAACGACTTCCAGATAGCCAACAACTTCAGCACCTGCGCCGTGGTCGACCTCAGCCGCACCTACGGCATCACCACCGTGCCTGGCTCATGCTGGTATGGCAACGACCACCTCACGCGCATCATGCTGCCATCGTGCATCACACGCATTGGCTACAGCGCATTCAATGGCGCCACCGCACTGGCCGAACTCACCTGCCTCGCCACCACGCCCCCCGCACTCGACAGCTACGTGTTCGACGGCGTGAACAAGGGCCTCGTCGTGTTCGTGCCCAAAGCCTCGGTCGAGATATACGAGCAGGCCGAGGGCTGGAAGGACTACGTCAGCAACGGCACCATCATCATCATGCCCGTGCAGCACAACGTGGCAAGTCTTGAGGTCAATCTGCCCGAGGCATGCGCCGACGGCCGTTACAAAAACATGCCCCTCGAGCTTATCAACGTCAAGACGGGACAGCGCTACCGCTACGTGGTGACCGACCGACTCAACTACACCTTCAACACCCTCATGCGCGACACACGCTATGTGGCCGTGCTCCGCAACCAGCAGGGCACCGAACTGGCGCGCACCGACACCGTAAAGATTGAACTCGAGAGCCAGAGCATCGCATTCAACCTCGACCGCATGAAGCAGCTGCGCACCGTGGCAGCCACCATCACGGCCGGCGCCACCGACATCACCGCGCAGTCCACCGTCAACTGGCTCGACGCCAGCGGCAACTATCTGGCACAGGGCAACGAGCTTACCAACCAGGTGGCCGGCACCGCCGTCATGTGTGCCGTGAGCGTGCCGCAGAGCGTGGCCATGCAGTATGCACTGCCCGCCGACACCCTCTACCAGGTGGTCGAGGCCGACAACGCCCTGCACATTACGCTACAGCCGCTGCCGGCACTCACCCTCACGGGCCGCGTCATCGACCGCACCACCCAGCAGGGCGTGAGCGGTGTGACCGTCACCATGAGCCAGACGCTTAACAGCCGCTACACCAAGGCCGTGACCGCCCGCACCGACCAGCGCGGACAGTACACCCTCAGCGGCTACGGCGCACCATCGGTGCTCACCTACGCCCTTACCGACTACGTGAGCCGCACCGACACCCTGCCCGACAGCCTGCAGGCCGTGGCCACGGCACAACTGCCCGACGTGCTGCTCAAGCCCATTCAGGGCGCGCGCATCACCACACGCTACGCTTACACCAGCAGTGTGGCACAGGGCGTGCAGCCTGAGGTGAAGGACTATTACGACGACTACCAGAACGTAAGTTACACCATCTACAACCAAACCGCACAGCGCGCCATCACCCACTTCAACGTGCAGTACCCCGACATCGTGCTGCTCGAGGACGTCAACGAGGGCGACTCGCTCACCATCACGGCCAGCAGCAAGACCGATGCCTTTATGCCTGTCACCACGGGCGGACGCATCACTGCCGACCTTGCACTCACCGTCGAGGTGCCCATCACCCAGCTGGGCGGCATACGCGCCGTGTACACCACCACCGAGAACCCCACCGTGCTGGCCATTCTTTACGACGCACAGGGCAACTTGCTCAACCGTTACACCTACCCCGCCGCCGACCTCACCATCAGCGGACTCAAGGACGGAGAGTACACCCTCGTCACCATGGGGCAGAGCGACTTCTTCAACTCTGTGTACAACCTCAGCCAGTTCGACCAGGCGGGCCTCATCAACGGCACCGACTATGTGGCCAACCGCGTCACAGTGCGCAGCGGCCTCATCACACCGGCCAAAAACGCCGTGGTGCCCTACTTCGACGAGAGCAAGTTCTACTACACCGGTGCCAACACCTCGTTCACTGCCAACAAGAGCAGCATCGTGGCTGGCAACTACCTCACCCTCACGGCCAAGGTGGACTTTAAGAGTGTCTACCGCGACAATGTGTCGGGTGTCAAGTTGCAGTTTGAGCTGCCCGAGGGCACCAACATGGTGGACGGTTCGCTCATGATTGGTTCCACAGTATCGTACTACCAGCTCAACGGCCGCACCATCACCGTGCCGCTCGACAACAGCCACATAACCGACCGCGTGCGCTTCTGCGTCATTCCCACCCAGAGCGGCACCTTCGCCCCCAACGCGTCAGTGGCCTTCCGCCTCAAGGGCAAGGACATGGTGCAGCCCATTGGCTCGGCACAGTATGCCGTGCAGGACGTGTCAATACGTGTGCCCGAGCGCACACGCACCCGCGAGATTGTAGTGAGCGGTGTGGCACAGTCGCGCGCCGAGGTGTCAATTTACGATGGCACCGAACTCATAGGCTCCACCAAGGCTCTGGCCAACGGCTATTGGTCGGCCAGCTGCCTCATAGCATCGGCTTACAACCTTACCGACCACAACATCAGTGCCAAGATTGTTACCAGCAACGGTATGGAAATGGCTACCGAGACCAAAACTTGCACCTACGACGAGCAATACACCGAGGTTAAGTCGGTGGCCATGTCGTTCTACACACTGGGACAGAACAACACCATCACCTGGAACTTTGCCAACAACACCACCGACGCCAGCTCTTACTCGTTTGCAGGCGATGCGCTCTTCACCTTTGTGGTGGCCTTCACCCAGCCCGACTCTACTGGCATCAACGACGTGGTTGTCAACGTGTTTACCAACAATGGCAAGGTGGTTGAAGTGCCGTGCCGTTACAGCGCACAGCAGGGCAAATGGGTTGGCTCGCACAACTTCGACACCAGCGCACTGCCCGCCAACATCAGTGTCGACTACAACTTCTTCAGCCCCATCGTTGGCTCGCGCACTTTCATTCAAGATGCCGCAGCCTTTGTCGAGGCCGACTTCAACGACACCAAGGAGCAGGTAACGCAGCTCAAAAACGAACTGCTCAACCCCGAAACCACTGCCGAGGAAACTGCTTGCAGCGAACTCGAAACTTTGCTCGAGAGTGAAGACATCGATGCCGAGCAACTTAACGCCTTGGTAAGCAAGGTGGTGGGCGATGCCGAACCTGTGGAGCCGTCGGAGACTTACTTTGACGAACTTGACACCAAACTTCAAGAGTTTGAGCAAGAGTACAATCAATGGTTCGCCACGCTGCAAACCACTGGAGCTGACTCGCTGCTCAACGAATTTGGGCTCAATCCCGACATCATCAACGCACAAGTGCCCCAGGACGACATCAACGCCTCGTTTGAGAACAATGGCAAGCAATACACCATTACCACTCAAACACTCGCCACTGTGGACGAAGCACAGCTCATTGCACAGCATTACGCTGCACTTCAGATGAGCGACAGCACCAAAATATATTATTTGCTGGCCGACAGAGGTGCCACCTTCATTGACCTTGCCAACTCTAAGCTTTACAAAATTGAGGTAACAGACGCTGCCGCTGACACCAAGAGCCGAAAGCTTGACGAGTTTATCGAGGGCGTGAACGACTGGACCGACTGCATCAACACGATGATTACCTACACCAAAAAGCTGGTGGCATTAGGTACTGGCACCGACGCCAACGAAGCTCTGCCAAAATGGCGCGCCAACGCACAACTGACGCTCGACATCAAGGACGCGCTGTGCTGCGTATACGAAAAGGGACTTAAAGCGGCTTACGCCAAAATTGTCAGCGCACTCGACAAAGCAAAGGCCAGAGTGTCTGGCAAAATAGCTGCACGCCAAAAGGAACTTGAGCAGGCTCACCAAGTGATTGCATACAAAGACAAGCTCATAAAGGAACTGCTCAGCGAGAACCTTGACATTGACAAGCAAATTGCACAAAATGCAGACAACGCCGAACTCATAGAACAGCTCAACGCAAAGCGCGCTGCCAACCTTAAAAAGCTCGAACAATACAAAACCGAGATGCAAAAGGTGGCCAAGTACGCCAAGAAGCTCGAAAAGCAGCTCGGTAGTTTCAAGAACATGCAGAACGTGGCACAAAAGACGTTCAACCTTATCAAGAAGCCACTCGACAAACTGCCTAAGTCTCCCGTCAAGGGCGGCAGCAACCTCGGCAAGTATGCCAAGGTTGGGGGCAAGCTGATTGGCGGCTTCGGCGTGTTCCTCGAACTGCTCACCTATTACGACGACCTCGATGCGGCCAATCAGGATATGAACGACTGGATTAGTCTGCTCGATGCCATCATCAAGCGCATACCGTGCGAGGGTAACGAAAAGGCGGCTATCGCGCTGCGCGACAGCATCTTTGCCGACGGCTGCGACCTCATCAACAACTACAAGCGTATTCTCGGTGCCGAGATTGGCGCCATCGAAGTTGACTTTGCCTCACTCGTAAGCTGGGAGTGCCCGCCGTTCGAACTCGGATTGTGGTTCGCCTCTGGCATTCTCAACGGCTATGCCGAATGCTCTAAGTACTTCAGCATTGAACAAAAGTTCAACACGCTCAAGGCACAATACTGGATTGCCATCGGAAATCTCAAGTGCGGCGGCAAATACGGTAAGGTGAACAAGCGCAAAGACCCCACTCACCCGGGTGTCAACCCGATTGTCGACCCCTCAGGCTACGTCTACGAGGGCGTGTCGTCTAACCGCTTGCAGGGCGTAACTGCCACCTGCTACTACAAGGAGACGGTGGAGGACATGTACGGCGACTTGCACGAGAACGTTGTGCTGTGGAATGCCGAGGAGTATGCACAGCAAAACCCGCTCTTTACCGACGAAAACGGTATGTACCAGTGGGACGTGCCACAAGGCTTGTGGCAAGTGCGATTTGAAAAGGAGGGCTACCAGCCCGCACAGTCGGAATGGCTGCCCGTGCCACCGCCACAAATGGACGTGAACATTGGCATGGTGCAAAACTCACAGCCCGAGGTGGTGAGCGCACGAGCCTACGAGGACGGCGTGGAACTGCAGTTCTCTAAGTATATGGACCCCGCCACACTCACTGCCGACAACATCTACATCAAATGTAAGTCGGGCGACACCGAGGTGCTCATTACCGACGCTCAAATTGAGTTGCTCAACGCCGAAGCGGCCATTGAGGGCAGCGAACAGCAGTACGCATCGCGCCTGCGACTGGCCACCGACCGACTGGGCTACTACGACGAGGCTCGCATCATCGTGTCGCGCAACGTGCAGAGCTATGCCGGCATTGGCATGACCGACAACTTTGAACAACAACTCGACGTGGAGAAGAAGGTGCGCGAAATTGTGGTGGACAATGTGGTGAACATTGCCTACAACGCACAGCTCACCGTAAGTGTGGCCGCACAGCCTGCCGAGGCTGCCGCTGGCAAGACTATCACGCTTGGCTCGGCTTCTAACCTCATTGCGGCTACCGACGCCACCGAGCTTACACTCGATGCCGACGGACACGCTACCTTTACCATCAACGCACAACTGCCGGGTGCTACGGCCATCAAGTATGCCATGCCCGACGCCGGGCTCGAGGCTACTACCATGGTTAATGTGGTGGATCCCGCACTGCTCAACGCGGTAAAGGCACCACGTGCCTCACGACTGAGCGGCACGGCGGTATATCGCGGACAGACCATCGCACTCTCTACCGAGAGCGAGGGGGCTACCATCTACTACACCACTGATGGCTCATGTCCCTGCGACGCTGCCACACGCATCAAGTATGAGCGACCCATCGTTATCAACGATGCTGTCACCATCAAGGCTATGGCCATGGGCATCAATGCCGACGAGAGCGATGTGCAGACTTTTGAATACACCATTCGACAGAGCAGCGTGAAACTGCTGCTGGCCGAGGGCTGGAACTGGAACTCGCACGACTTGGCATCACCGCTTGCCACTACCGAACTGAACGGTGTGGCTACGCGCATCGTGACGCAGGAACGCGAGGCCATTGCCGACCCCGACCTCGGACTGGTGGGCAACCTGCTGAGCATCAACGCTGCCGAGACTATGAAACTGCTCGCACCGGCCACGGCCGAGAAGGCTTTCGCCGGCGAACAGTATAACCCCACCGCCACACAAATTGAACTGGTGCGCGGCTGGAACTGGCTCGGCTATCCGCTCGGCACGGCGCTGTCGCTCAACGATGCGCTCGCCTTGCTCGAACCTGACACCGACGACTGCATCGAAACGCTCGATGGCGGATTTGCCACTTACACTGCCGACGGCGAATGGACTGGTTCACTGCAACTCATGCAGCCCGGACGCGGCTATCTGTACAAGTCGGGCTCCGACAAGAGCTTTGCTTACAATGCCGTATCGTCGGTGGCCAACGCGCAAGCGCTCTATGGTCAGCACCGCCTGCAGACCAAGGCTGCACCCTACGAGCTTAACCGACACCGCTACCCCAACATGATGCCCATTGTGGCCACACTGAGTGGCGCCACACTGAGCGAGGGCAGCCAGGTGGTGGCTCTGAGCGAGGGCGAATGCCGCGGCATTGCCAACATCGAGGCCAATGGCATGATTTTCCTCGCTGTGTACGGCTTGGGCAACGAAACCATCAACTTTGCTGCCTACGACGCGCTTTCGGGCGAAATGATGCCTATCAGCAACACTACGGCCTTTGCTGCCGACATGCTCGGCACTGCCGGGGTGCCTTATGTGTTGCACATCGATGGCACGGCCACGGGTATTGACGGTAACGTGACTTCGCACACCAACCTGCCAAACGGCATTTATACCGTGGGCGGACAGCGTGTGAACAACGTGACGCAGCCGGGACTCTACATTATCAAGACTACCGGACTTGACGGTTCTACCACCGTGCGCAAGCAAGTGGTGAAGTAATATGGGGAATGAGTTGACGAGTTGATGAGTTGATGAGTTGACGGGTAAGTTTGTACATCTTGCCAAATGCCGTTACACTATCTGCATATTGACAATGCAAAACATACTTACCTGTCAACCCGTTAACCTGTAAACCCGTCAACCAATAATAAATACAGACACAAACATGACACATATACACACGAAAAGCCTGTGGCTGCTCATAGCCACACTGCTGCTCAGCGTGTTCGGCGCACGCGCCCAAAACAGCGGCAGCGAGGCGCCATGGACGGTCAATCCGCACGACTACAAATACGACATGACGCTCTACGCCAACATCGTGTTTGACGGCACGCCTATAACCGACTTCAGCCACTACCAAGTGGGGGCCTTTGTGGGCGACGAATGCCGCGGCACGGCCGAGGTGCAAACCAAGGACGAGGCGCAATGGCTCTACCTGCGCGTGCGCAGCAATCAGCCGCAGGGCGAGAACATCGTTCTGCGCCTGCGCAACACCGACACGGGCGAGGTGCTCAACCTGCAGCCCGAGAGCGGCGACATCACCTTCGAGTCGCAAGGTTTGGGCGGCCGACCCGGCAGTCCGCTGGTGCTCAACGCTGCACGCAGCTACGCTCTGACATACATAGTCGGTGGCGAGGAACACTATACTGAGGAGGTGCCATACGGCACAACACTCACTCCCATCGAATACCCCGAACGCGAGGGCCACTCTTTCAGCGGCTGGACAGGACTGCCGCTCACCATGCCGGCTCACGATGTGGAGGTGACGGGTGAGTTTGTAATCAACCAATACACCATCACCTTCGACGCCAACGGTGGCAGCGAGGTGGCGCCCATCACGCAGGACTACGGCACCGCCATCACGGCTCCCGACGCGCCCACACGCGAGGGCTATACCTTCATGGGCTGGAACGAGGAACTGCCCGCCACCATGCCGGCACGCGACCTCACACTCACCGCGCAGTGGCAAATCAACACCTACAACCTTATCTACAATGTGGACGGCATGACGTACACAATGGTGCCTGTAACCTATGGTGATGCTGTCACTCCCGAGCCCGCTCCTACCAAGGAGGGTCACACTTTCAGCGGCTGGAGCGAAATACCGGCTACCATGCCAGCACACGATGTGGAGGTGACGGGTAGCTTTACGGTGAACACTTACAACCTCGTCTACAAGGTGGACGGCGAGGTGTACAAGACTACAGAGGTTACTTATGGCACCGCCATCAGCCCCGAAGCAGTTCCCACCAAGGAGGGCCACACTTTCAGCGGCTGGAGCGAAATACCTGCCACCATGCCTGCACACGATGTGGAGGTGACGGGTAGCTTTACGGTGAACACTTACAAACTCGTCTACAAGGTGGACGGCGAGGTGTACAAGACTACAGAAGTTACTTATGGCACTGCCATCACCCCCGAAGAGGCTCCCACCAAGGAGGGCCACACTTTCAGCGGCTGGAGCGAAATACCCGCTACCATGCCGGCACACGATGTGGAGGTGACGGGTAGCTTTACAGCCAACACTTACAAACTCGTCTACAAGGTGGACGGCGAGGTGTACAAGCAAATTGACGTGACTTATGGCACTGCCATCACCCCCGAAGAGGCTCCCACCAAGGAGGGCTACATATTTATGGGCTGGAGCGAAATACCCGCTACCATGCCAGCACATGATGTGGAGGTGACGGGTGAGTTTACCAAGGTAACGGCTATCATGCAGGCGCTTGGCAGCACGGGCCGTGCCGATGTGTACAACATCGAGGGCCGTCTTATCATGCGCCAGGCCACGCTGTCTGACGTCAAGGCGCTGCCTAACGGCTTATACCTGATTGGCGGCCGCAAGGTGCGCATCGTCCGCTAACGACACTGATGTAGCGTTACTATAAAACAATAACGGGAGATAGAATTATCTGTCAATCAGACAGTAATTTCTATCTCCCGTTATTGTTTTTTCTTTTTCCCATTATTGTTTTTTTCTTTCTCTGTTATTGTTCCTTCTTTCTCCCGCAACAGTTTTTTCCGCACCTCACCAGCTCTTGCCTCAAAACGCAACCTCTAATGGGGGCGACGCGTCTCGCGTCGGGAAAATAAGGCAATGTTCATACACTAAATAAAGGCTCACAGACAGCAGTATTTACACTTCTGTCTGTGAGCCTTTGCCTTTATTACCGACGCGAGACGCGTCGCCCCCATTAGAGGTAGCGTTTGGAGCTTGAGACTTGTTTGTGCTTGAGATTAGCACATTGTCATATTAGCATATGCCCAACTGCGCTGCCACGTCGCACAGCTCGTCGTACCACGCCTGTCCGAAACGGCGAATGAGCGGGTCCTTTAAGAACTGGTATATGCGCAGATTAAGCTCGCGCCCCTTCTTTACGGCCGCGTGGCACACACTCCAGCGGTGGTAGTGCAAGCCACTCGTGCCGTTGCTAAAACGCTTTTCGCGTATGGGGTAAAGGGCGCACGATATGGGTTTGCACCAGGCGGTGCGCCCCTCGCGATAAGCCTTGTCGGTGGCACAATAACAGCAGCCGTCGGCACCATAGCAGGTGAACACACAGTCGCGGCCATTGACAATGCTCGTAACGAGGTCGCCCTCGCCATCGGTGTAGGCCACGCCCTGATGGTCGATGGTGGCTTGTGCCTTGGCGCTGAGCTGCGGCCATACGTCGTCGAGCACGCTCTCAAGCTGGCCCACCTCGTCGAGGGTGAGCGGGGCACCACTGTCGCCCTCAACGCAGCACTGGCCCTTGCAGGCGTCGAGGTCGCAGCAAAAGCATTCGGTTAATATGTCGGACGACAGCAACACGTCGCCCACTTGTATGATTGGTGGTATACGTTGATCCATAATTTGTGTGTTTGATTAACGGGTTGACAAGTAAGTATGCCATACACTGCTTGTTATGTTAAGCTGAATGGCGGGAAGTCTGAAAAAGCTATGCAGACTTACTTGTCAACTTGTCAACTTGTAAACTTTTCAACTTGTCAACTCATGTATGTTACCAGTTAATAGGCGATATGCCATGTTTGATAAGGTAGTCGTTGCACAGAGTGAAGTGGTGATTGCCAAAAAAGCCGTGGTAGGCCGACAGGGGCGAGGGGTGTGCCGAGCACAGCACAAGGTGGCGCGAGCGGTCGATTACCTGACCTTTCTTTTGTGCATAGCTGCCCCAGAGTATGAATACGAGGTGCTCGCGCTGGGCAGAGAGCTGGCGTATGACGGCATCGGTAAATGTCTCCCAGCCGTGGCCGGCATGCGAGGCGGCCTGATGCTCGCGCACGGTGAGGGTGGCGTTGAGCAGCAGCACGCCCTGCTCGGCCCAGCGGCGCAAACTGCCTGTGGCGGGCATGGGACGGCCGGTGTCGGCCTCAATCTCCTTGAATATGTTGACCAACGACGGAGGCATGCGCACACCGTCTTTGACCGAGAAGCACAGACCTTCGGCCTGTCCGGGACCATGGTAGGGGTCTTGGCCAATGATGACGACCTTTACCTGGGAGAAGGGGCAGAGATTGAAGGCGTTGAATATTTCGTTGCCGGGAGGATAGCACGTGCCTTGGGCATATTCGTGGCGCACAAAGTCGGTGAGTTGCTTGAAGTAGGGTGCATCGAACTCACTCTGCAGCTGTGCGGCCCACGAGGGGTGTATCTTTACATTCATAATGTGCAAAGGTAGCTATTATGACACGAAAAAGGCGCACTGCAGGTTTGGTTTCTTGCAGTGCGCCATGTGTTTTGTGCGGTTGGGTGTTTAGTTCTCGGCGGCAGCGGTGTCGTCGTCATCGCTCCAACTGGCATTGTCCCATTCCTTTTTATTGCTCCAGCGGTCGTCGGTTGAGCCTCCAGACACGTTCATCAGTATGCTTTCGTCGAGCCCGAGCTGATAAATCTGCATGGCGGGACGTATATATTGCTTTTTCATTATGTCGTTTTTGTGTTTAGTTTAAGTGTGTGCGTGCGATTACTGCGCCATGAATTTGCGTCCGCCCTTGATGTAGAGGCTGCCCTTGACGGTGCGCTGTACGCGGCGGCCGCTGAGGTCGTAGATGGGGGCACGTTCGGTGCTCTGTGCTGAAATGGTGGTGTTGACGTTTGTCACTGTGCCATCGCCAAAGTTCATGGCCACGGCATTGACGGCCTCTTGCGCGGGCTTGTTGAGGTAGGCGCGGTTGGCGGGCAACGGAGCATCGCCTGCTGCGGTGTAGAAGCCCACGTGACGGGTAACTTTGTCGCGTCCAAACACATACACCTGGCTGAGGTCGGTCATCTCGTCGTTTGTGCCTTTGAGGTCGTTGTCGATGGCATCGGCGGTGTTGACCACCTTGACAGTTACCTCGCTCACGCCCATGGCGGCTTTGAGTATGACGCCTTGGTTGGCGGGCACATTGCCCTCGATTTCGCTCATGTCGAGTTCCTTGCCATCGGCACTGAGTTTGCCGGCATAGGCTTTCACGTCGTCGCCCACGATGGCAAAGTTGAATGGTGCGCATGTGGTGGCAAAGGCAGCATTGTCGGCCTCGGAGTCGTGGAGGGGGAGGACGTAGGTGGGCTCTTCAAGCAAGAAGGTGCCTGTGTTGTCGGCTGCACCATAGCTCAAAACATAGCCGTCGGTATAAGCTATTTGATTGACGAACTCCTTAGATGCGTCCAAGTTCAAATTAGCTTTGTGCTTTGTGATTGCAAAGCCATTGGTCTTGCCGTCCGTTATCTCTTCTGTATTCCACTTTGACGAGTTGTCGCGTATATCGAACACAAAAGCATTGCCCAACGTACCATCACTTTGCAGCGAGAGATAATTTTTACCTGACGGACCTGTTGCATAAGCTAAGTAGCGCTTTGAACTCGTGTTGTAGAACTTAAAGCCATCGAAGGGGTTACCTGTTACACACCACAAGTCGTGACGTATGTCGTTAATGGCTCGATCGTCAGCTATGCCGTGTTGTAACATGGTATTCCAGCTATTCATGTACGTATTGTTGCTATAGCTCATCACTTGACGCTTCGCTGTTGATATATTTGACTCGAAGTAGTAGAGGTGAGGATTGTTGAGGTCGGTTGTAACCTCAAATGGCAAGGTCGAAGTGCACTCTATGGTAAATGTCGTACCATTGTCTTCGGGCTTTACCTCGCCCTCTGGCGCATTTGCCTTGATAAAGTCGGGAACCGTTACCGCGGGATAGGGTTTGTAAGTATAGACGTCAAACTTCTCGGTCTTTTTGCTTACGCCATTGTAGAAATAGTCGTAGGTGAAAGACACTTTCTCAGGGAATTGGGTGACCTCGTAAAACTCAAAGGTGATGTCGCTGCGTGTAGTAGACGTTTGTTGGTAGCCAATGTTGTGCGGCGCATTGGCCTTGTCGGAGTTGCTCATGTTCACATTGTCGACAACGTAGACTTCCACCTCATCATTGTGCTCTTTACTATTAAATAAATTAGTACCTGTATAATACTTATGAGCACTTGTGGTCTTGAGTTTGAAACCCGAATTGCCATTCAACTCTAAAGTAAAAGCATTCTCGGTTTCACTCATCGGGAAGTCATTTGGAACCCATTTGTTGTCATCGCTTCCGTAAAATGATTTCTTTCCGCCCGAAGCCTTAGCCCAATAAGTATTAGCTGTGAAACTCTGTATGGTGATTTTTCCATCGTCTTTCCTTACCACCCTCCAAAGGTAGTTGTAGTGGTCCTCGCTTAACGGGTTCTCTGTTACTACCTTCAATGCGGTGTTGTCGCTCTCGCCGTAAGCATGAGAGTTCTTATAATACACCCAAGCACCATCTGTACCTGGAATACGGTCCGATTTCATGCGCAACATATAAACGCCCGTCTGCACATCAGTTACGGGTGTGGTTGCCACTCTTTGTGCCAGCGCACCAAATACGCAGCACGCGAGCATTGCCACCAGTGTGGCCAGTTTCTTAGTCATAGCGTTTAGTTTAGTTATTGTTGTTCTGTTCTTTCGTTTCTGTGATTTGCTGTTGTAGTCACCCCCCCTAAGGGGCTGCCAAAACTCGGTGCAAAATTGCAGTTTTTGCGCAAAACTGCCTAAGGTAGCCCAAGTTTTTTGCGGTAATACCAATATTACCGCCACATTACCGGACAAAAGTGCATGCGCAAATAGCAAATAGCCTTTTTATGCTGTGCAACATGTTTTCGGGCGCAAACCATACCGCTTGAGGCCTCCGCCGCCCTATGGTGTACCAAAAATCCGGCAGCGGACTGCTTTTGCTCGTCCACTGCCGGATTGGTGTGTGTGATGGGTGTGCTTAATGTATGTATCTTTCGTAAGACACCATCATAGCTTTAAGGCTTTGAGCGTCTTACTTTTTAAGATAGTCGTCGAAGTAGCGTGTGATGCGCTCGTGCAGGTGTACCATGTCGTGGCCCATCATGTTGTGACCGTCGCCGGGATAGACAAAGTAGTCGGGCTGGGTGCCGGCGTCCTCGCAGGCGCGGAGGAATGACAGGCTGTGCTGCATGACGCAGGTGGGGTCGTTGTAGCCTACAATTATCTGGAGACGGCCCTTGAGGTTCTTGGCCTTGTTGAGGAGCGACGACGAGGCGTAGCCCTCGGGGTTCTCTTGCGGGGTGTCCATGTAGCGCTCGCCATACATCACCTCGTATAACTTCCAGTCGATGACGGGGCCACCGGCCACACCGACCTTGAACACGTCGGGGTAAGAGCACATGAGGTTGGTGGTCATGAAACCGCCAAACGACCAGCCGTGTACGCCAATGCGGTCGGCATCAACGTAGGGGAGCGACTTGAGGAACTTGACGCCCTCGAGCTGGTCCTGCATCTCGATGTCGCCAAGGTGGCGGTGGGTGCAGCTCTCAAACTCGAAACCGCGATTTTCGGAACCGCGGTTGTCAACCACAAAGATGACGTAGCCGCGCTGTGCCATGTATATCTCCCAGGGGCGTGCCAGATAGTTCCACGCTGCCTCCACATTGTGGGCGTGCGGGCCACCATACACATAGACTACTGTGGGGTACTTTTTGGCAGGGTCGAAGCCGACGGGCTTTACAAGGCGGTAGTAGAGGTCGGTTTTGCCATCGGCAGCCTTGATTTTGCCACCGCTGATTTCGGGCACATTGTAGGCTGTCCAAGGGTCGGCATCGGCGTGCAACTTGACGGCTGCCGCGGGCTGGGTGGTGCCGAGCAGGTCGTACTGGCGGAAGGTGGTGGGCGACGACCAGCGGTCGGACAGGTAGAGGCCGTTCTCTGACAGGGCGGCGTAGTGTGTGCCCTGGCCATTGTCGAGGCGGGCCACCTTGCCCGTGGCCACATTCACGCTATAATTGCTGTACTGTATGGGGTTGTCCTGGTTGCTTTGGTAGATGATGCTCTTGGCCTTGGTGTTGAAGCCGAGCACACTGATTACCTCGAACTGGCCCTTGGTGAGCTGCTTGAGCTGGCGGCCGTCGGCAGCGAAGAGGTAGAGGTGGTTGTAGCCGTCGCGGCGGGTTTGCATGACAAACTTTGTGGCGTCCCACGGCAGGAACTGTATGGGGTTGCACGGCTCTACGTAGCGGGCATTGCTTTCGGTGTAGAGCACGCCCTTGCGTGCACCGGTGTGTGCATCGTATGCCACGAGTTCGGCCTTGTCCTGTGTGCGGGGCAGCTCAAACATGTAGATGGTGCGCTCGTCGGGGCTCCACGCTATGTTGGTAAAATAGCGGTCGGTGGGGTCGCCGGCCTGCAGGTAGATTGTTTTGTCGGTGGCGGGGTTGTACACGCCCACGGTTACCTTGTGGCTGGTCATGCCGGCCATGGGGTACTTTTCGGGGGCGAGCTGGGCCACGCGGTGGTTGATGTCGACAAGGGGATAGTCCGTCACCATGCTTTGGTCCATGCGGTAAAAGGCGAGCAGGTGGCCCTTGGGACTCCAGAAGGTGCCCTTGCGTATGCCGAACTCGTCGCGGTGTACGCTAAGGCCGTACTGCAGCTCACGTGAGCCGTCGGTGCTCACTTGGTGGGTTTTGCCGTCGGCGGTCTTGACATAGAGGTTCCAGTCCTTGACAAAAGCCTCGTTGTGGCTATAATGGCTCATGTCGTTGGCATAGGCGCCCGGTGTGCGCTCGGTGCTCCACACCACCTTGCGCTGCTGCCAGTTGTAGAGCAGGTTGAGCTTGCTTGTTTGCAGGTAGACCTCGGATTTGCTGCCCGAGGGGAACTGGGCGTAAAGCAGATTGTACACCTTGCCATACTTGGCGGTGTCGATGGCTGCATTGAGCTGGTCGGTGGTAAAGAGCACACGGGGCTTTTCGGCCTTGCCCTTGTCGCTGGCCAGGGTGCTTACCTCGTCAACGTCGAGCTTGAGCAGACGGTCGCCCCAGAAGGCGGTGCCGTAATATTTGGGCATGATGTTGGCGTAGTTGTTGCCGCCCCACATCAAATCCTCGAGGGTGAAACTTTTCTTTGTCTGTGCCATGGCATTGGTACCTATGAGCAGCGCCACGGCTGCCACGATTAAGTGTTTGATTTTCATTTGTATGGTGTATGACATATTGCAAAGATGCGGCCTGTGCATTAGTGTGCCCGGGCCGCATCTTCGGTATATAGACTTTTATTTATATGTGTTATCTGTCAAAGCCGCCCTTGCGCTTGAAGTCGCCTTTCTGTTTGAAACCCGGGCCTTTCTTGAAACCGCCTTCGCGCTTTTTGCCACCGAAACCGCCTTTCTTGGAATCACCCTTTTTGAAATTGCCCTTCTTAAAGCCGTCTTTCTTGAAACCGCCTTTTTTGAAACCGCCCTTCTTGGCATCGTCACCCTCGCGCTTGGATTTGCGGGGTGCGTGCAGCTGTTCAAATTCGCGGTGCTTGCGGCGCAGTATTTTGTATGCGGGATCGAGGTCGTCGTCCTCGTCGTGGCGTTCTGCATCGTCAAAGCGCTTTTTGAATTCGTCGCGGTTGGTGCGGAAACGGCGCTGGTCGCTCATCAACCGACGCTCTACGTCGGTTTTCACCTTGCCACCCTCGGCACGGAAGTCGCTAAGCTTGCCGCTGAACAGCTGGTACTTGCGGAAGTCGCAGTCGAGCTTGCCGTTGAATATCTGTGTCTTGAGGCTGGGACGCAGGCCAAGGTTTTCGAACAGTTCGGCCTTTGACGAGATAATCCATGCCTCGCCACCCTGGAACTCGTTTTTGAGCACCTTGCCTATGGCCTGGTACAGGCCCAAGATGTCGGGCGGGGTAAGGCGTTCGCCATAGGGCGGGTTGGTGACGATGATAGACTTTTGGGCGGGGGCAGTGAACTTGCGGAAGTCCTGCTGCTGCACGGTGACGATGTCGGCCACACCGGCGCTGCGCACATTTTTCAGTGCGCTCTCAACTGCCGGCACATTGATGTCGTAGCCATAGATGTGGTGGCTGAAGGTGCGCTCTTGTGAGTCGTCGTCGTAAATTTCCTGCAGGAGTTCGGCGTCGAAGTCTTTCCACTTTTCAAAACCGAACGACTTGCGGAACACGCCGGGGTAGATGTTGCGGGCCATGAGGGCAGCCTCTACCAAGAATGTGCCCGAACCGCAGAAGGGGTCGATAAAGTCGCAATCGTACTGCCAGCCGGTGAGCTTGATAAGGCCGGCGGCCAGCACCTCGTTGATGGGGGCCTCGACTGTGGCCACGCGGTAGCCGCGCAGGTGGAGCGAGTCGCCCGACGAGTCGAGCGAGAGGGTGCAGTCGTCCTCGGCAATGTGTATGTTGAGCTTGACATCGGGGTTGGTGATGCGTATGTTGGGGCGCTCGCCGGTTGTGTCGCGGAAATAGTCGACAATGGCGTCCTTTACCTTGTAGGCCACAAACTTAGAGTGACGGAACTCGTCGGAGAACACTACCGAGTCTACCGCAAAGGTGGTGTTGAGGTCGAGGTACTGGCTCCAGTCAATCTTTCGCACAGCCTCGTACACGTCGTCGGCTCCTTTGGCCTTGAAGTGCTTGATGGGTTTGAGCACACGTATGGCCGTGCGCAAACAAAAGTTGGCGCGGTACATCATGGCCTTGTCGCCGGTGAACGACACCATGCGGCGGCCTATCTGCACATTGTTAGCACCAAGTTCGGTGAGTTCTTGTGCCAGCACCTCTTCAAGTCCTTGAAAGGTTTTGGCTATGAGTTCAAATTCTTGCATAATCGTTTGTGGAGTTTGCCGGCAAATGCGGTTTTGGCAGCTGCATTGCCAGCCTATATGCGTATGGTTTTAACAGACGTAAGGGGGGAGTGTTGTGGTGGCAGCACTTGTGCGTTACACCACGTTGCCACGCTTGGTGGCTGTGTCACACCTTTTGGCCAGCGGGCACATCGTGTGTCACCCACTTGTTGGCACCTATCACGGCGTCGCGGCCAATGGTGATGCGGCCCAATATGGTGGCGTTGGAGTAGACTATGACGCCGTCCTCGAGTATGGGGTGACGCGGATTGTTCTTGATAGGATTGCCATTGACATCGAGCGGAAAGCTCTTGGCTCCGAGCGTCACGCCCTGATAGAGCTTGACATGATTGCCAATGATGCAGGTGGCGCCTATCACAACGCCTGTGCCGTGGTCGATGGTAAAGTATTCGCCAATCTGTGCCCCCGGATGAATGTCGATGCCCGTCTCGCTGTGTGCGAGTTCGCTGATGATGCGCGGAATGAGCGGCACATCGAGGCGATAAAGCTCGTGGGCTATGCGGTAACACGTCAGGGCGCGTATGGCCGGATAGCAGCTTATCACCTCACCATTGTTCTGCGCGGCGGGGTCGCCCAGGTAGGCGGCCTCTACATCGGTGGCGAGCGTGCGGCGCACTTGTGGCAACATGCTGATAAGTGTGGCAGCTATGGCCTCGGCCTTTGTGTGGAAATCTACTCCCGTACATCGGCAGTCGTCGTCCTGCTGGCCGAAACAGAGTCCGGCCTGCACTTGTGCGGTCAACAATGCAAAGAGGCGCTCAATTTCCATGCCTATATGGTAGCGCACAGTGACGGCGTTGAGTGTGCTTTTTCCGTAATACCCTGGAAAGAGCACAGCGCGGCACAGCCCTATTATCTCCTCGAGCGCTGCCGAAGAGGGCAAGGGATCGCCATGACGGTGCTGATGGAAGAGTCCTTGCATCTTGCTTGTGTCGGACAATTCCTCCACCGTCTGCCGTAACAAATTGGTGTAACTTTCGGGAGGGTTCATAGCGTATACTGCCTTTATCGGGCAAAGGTACGAAAAAATAAGCTAATACGCCAATGTGGGAATGTGACAATGTGGGAATATGGTAACGGACTGATGCCGTAGCGTGGCTTGTTAGCCGCCAACGCGGGAAACAAAAGAACATAAGAACATAAGGCCGCTGCGCGGCGGAAGGCCACGGACTGACGTCCGCGTGGCCTCAAGAACATAAGGGCTGACGCCGTAGTATTACAAGTAGTAACGCTACGGCGTCAGCCCATTAGCATATTGCCACATTAAATATAGTATTCCACAGGGTCGGCCAATCCGGCACGCAGGGCGTAGCGCACTGCCTCGTAGGCCGTTGACACGCCGAGTTTGCGAAAGAGGTTCTTCTTGTGCGTCACAATGGTATGCACCGACGAATTGCGCCGCGCAGCTATCTCCTTGGCCGTAAGCCCCTCGGCCATTAAAGTGAGAATGGCCGTTTCGGTGGACGTGAGGCGCGGCAAGCTCTGTTGTGTTGTGGCACGAGCACGCAACACGTCGGACACTGACGGACACACCTCGCGACCGCCATTTGAAATGCAGTAAACAGCCTGCACCACGTCAGTGCGCGTGCAGTCCTTTGTAATGAAACTCACCTGAGGCTCTGCCCCGAACAAGCGCAGCAGCCCCTCGGCAAATTCGGCCGACAACAGCAACCAACGCACATGGGCAAAGCGACGCAAATAGATGAGCAACTGCTCGGGGGTGGCAAAATCGAACAGTGTGAAGTCGAGCACCACCAACGCCTCTGGCTCGGCTTGCAAAGCTTCTGCCAATTCGGCTTTGTTACCTGCAAATAGCAAAGGCTGACCAGCCAGATAGGTGGTCAGCGCATCGCGTGTTAGTGGTTGATTGTCAGCAATTATAATCATACGGGATATTCCTCAAAGGCATAGAGCACTGTCGACAGGTAGCGCTCGCCCGTGTCGGGCAACAAGGCCACAATGGTCTTGCCCTCGTAGGCGGGTTTCTTGGCCAACTCGATGGCGGCGTGCAAGGCGGCGCCCGACGAAATGCCTACCAGCAGTCCCTCCTTTTTGGCCAAAAGGCGCGAGGCGCGAATGGCGTCATTGTCCTCAACGGGCACAATGGCCGTAGCCACCGAGGCGTCGAAGTTGCCTGGCACAAAACCTGCGCCAATGCCCTGTATTTTGTGCGGACCCGAAGGCTTGCCCTCGAGCACAGCACTCGTAGCAGGCTCAACAGCGTAGGCCTCGATGGCCGGATTGTGCTTGCGCAGGCCGCGTGCCGTGCCGCTCAGTGTGCCGCCAGTGCCCACACCGGCCACAAAGGCGTCGACCTTGCCGTCGGTGTCGCGCCATATTTCCTCGGCCGTAGTACGGGTGTGGGCGGCGGGGTTGGCAGGATTTTCAAACTGCTGCGGTATAAAGCTGCCCGGGTGCTCCTGCTGCAACTCCTTTGCACGCTTGATGGCTCCCTTCATACCCTCGGCGCCTGGTGTCAGCACCAGTTCGGCACCGAGAGCCTTGAGCAGGTTGCGGCGCTCCAGGCTCATGGTTTCGGGCATGGTGAGAATGAGGCGGTAGCCCTTTACCGATGCCACCCACGCCAGTCCGATGCCGGTATTGCCACTGGTAGGCTCGATAATCACGCCGCCGGGCTGCAATTTGCCCGTCTGTTCGGCGTCCTCAATCATGGCAAGTGCCACCCGGTCCTTTACGCTGCCACCAGGGTTGTAATACTCGAGTTTGACAAGCAGACGTGCCTTGAGGCCAAGCTCCTTTTCGATGTTAGACACTTCGAGCAACGGCGTGTTGCCCACGAGTTCAGTAAGTGAGTGATAAATCTGGCTCATAAGATGTAAATGTTTTTGTTAAGTAGGTGTTCAAAATTAGTTGATATGAATTGGTGCAGTATTTCGTTCAGAAACATAGGTTGAAGAGGGAGCGTAGCGGGCTACGTGACCGATGAAACCTATGTTTATGGACGAAAGAATGCGCCAAGGCATATCGACTAATTCGGAACATGATTATATAAACTAATTTTGAATACCTACTTATTAGTTTACGAGTGCAAAGTTACGGCCGTTTGCCCCCTTTAGCAATACCAAACGTTTGGTATATCGTATGCCACGTGTGTACCAACAACAAAAATCCTCTGCAAAGCGAACTCTGCAGAGGATTAAACCTTTTACCTTATGAACCAAAAACTTGTATTAGGCGAGCTTGTTGATGTGAGCCATCACACCACTCTTGATGTTAGCTGCCTTGTTCTTGTGAATAATGTTCTTCTTAGCAAGCTTGTCCAACATCTTCTGAACCTTCGGCAGAAGTTCTGTTGCAGCTGCTTTGTCAGTCGTAGCGCGGAGCTTACGTACTGCGTTACGCATAGTCTTAGCGTAATATCTGTTGTGCAGTCTGCGAGACGCCGTCTGACGAATTCTTTTTACAGATGATTTGTGGTTTGCCATTTCTTATTTTCTTATTATTAGTAGTCCCTAGGAGAGTCGAACTCCTCTTTAGAGAATGAAAATCTCTCGTCCTAACCGATAGACGAAGGGACCATCGCGTTGTGATTAGTGGCCCGTCTGCTTGAGGCGTGACCATTTGTCTCATTTGCGAGTGCAAAGGTAGTACTTTCTACTATTCCGTCCAAATGTTACGCCTATTTTTTTTCAAAAAAGTGCATTTTTGTGCATTTACACCCAATTTTACGTGCTTTCGGGGGCTATAAAACGCCAAATCGGTACTTTTGCACAACGGAGCGCAACTGCTGGTTAAGGCTGCGCAAACTGCCCCTTGGCACATCGGCCACACCCGCACGCTACCCCGTTTACCCATATTACCATATATATAATAGCACGCACGCGTATATATAATATTGTGTACGCACGCAAAAACAACCGTGCGCACGCACACCGCAAATGTCATTATGAAATCGCGAGCCATAGTTTTACATATCACAAAATACAACGACGAGCAGCTCATTGCCGACCTGCTGACCGAAAATCAGGGCAACTTGGGCATGATTGTGCGCATCAGCCGCTCAAAGCGGGCCGCGGTGCGCCACACGCTGTTTCAACCGCTGGCCATTCTCGACCTGGAGTGGGAGCATCGCCCAAAGGCTAACCTGCAGCGGCCAAAGGCGGTGCAGGTGGCATGGCCATTGTGCTCGCTGCCCACCGACCCCTACAAACTGTCAATTGCCATGTTTGTGGCCGAAGTGTTGCACCATGCCATCAAGCAAGAGCCCGACTCGCGCACCATATTCAATTACGTGCTGCGCTCGGTGCAGTGGCTCGACGTGTGCCAGTCGGGCTTTGCCAACTTTCACTTGGTGTTTCTGCTGCGCCTGACGCACTTCCTCGGGTTTATGCCGAATGTGGAGGACGCACGCGAGGGCGACTACTTCGACTTGCGGGCTTCGTGTTTTACCGCACAGCAACCGTCGCATGCCGACTTCCTGGCGCCACGCGATGCGGCCTTGGTGCCGAAACTCATGCGCATGCGCTACGACACCATGCGCTTTTTCCATTTCAATGGTGCCGAGCGCTCGCGCCTGCTCGAGTATATCAATCTTTACTACCGGCTGCACGTGCCAAACTTTCCCGAGCTCAAGTCGTTGGCTGTGCTCAAGGACTTGTTTGCACACTGAGGCACCCCACAGCATGGGGTATTCAAAATCAACAACAAATACAATACCGCTTTGGGGGATTTTAAGTTGTCTAAACGCGCTGCAAGGAAACGCAAGCACTAAATACTACCACCAAACGCAAACTCTAATGGGGGCGACGCGTCTCGCGTCGGGAAAAAATGCAGCTATTATTTAGTAGAGTTCGTATTCTCATCCTTTCTCTGTCCCGACGCGAGACGCGTCGCCCCCATTAGTGGTAGCGTTTGGTGCTTGAGGCCGTTCGAATGTCTACCCGGGCCATACACACTACAAGCGCAAGCATCAACAGGGCTATGCCCTTGGTGCTTGCGCTTGTAGTATATCTATATATGTACATCAGAATGTCAGACGGAACATGCCGCGTATGCCCCACTTTTGGGTGCCCGGACGTATATAGTTAAGACGGTGCACATACTCAATGTGGAATATCTTGAATATGTTGTGAATGCCAGCCACCACCTCAACATACGGCACCTTGCGGTCCATCACGCGCGACTGGTAGTTGAACCCGTCATCACCCCAGTTGCCGGGGAAGTAGAGCAGGCGCTGGTCGTTGGCGTTCTTGTCGAGGAACGGATTGTTCTTGCTGCTGAGTGTGCCCCACAGCACATTGCAACCAATATATTCGCGCCATTTCAACTTTTTGAGCAGAGGTATGCGGTTGAATATCTTGCCGTTCAAGTCCCACGAATACATGAGCGACACGTAGCGGTCGTTCAAGAACTCCATGTTGTCGATGAGGTTGAAGGTATTATCCTCCATAATGTACGACAGGTTGGCAGCTGGCATGATGAGCAACGGGAACGGCACTTTGTTCCACTGCACACCACCCTTGAGCGTAAAGTCCATTTTGCCCCACGAGGCCAGCCACAAACGTTTGTACACCCCGGCTTCGGTCAGGTTGTAGGCATAGTCGGCACGGCCAAAGTTGTAGAGGCCGGCGGTGTGGCTGAGCGAGAAGATGGGCGCATCGTTATTCGACGCTATGCGGCGCTGCTTGGTGTTAATCCATTTTACGCCAGGCTGATAGCGTAGCCCCATGCTCAAGTCGTAGGTGCGCAGATAGGGTAGATTGAAACCTGCCTCACGGCTGATGCCGTCGGCATGCACGCTTTGGTAGAACAGGTGGCCCGTAGGCGTGTCCTTCGATGTGCGCAACTGCACGTCGAAACGCAAACCATTCTCCCACTCGCGGTCCCACAGCAGTTTGTAGGTTTCGTAGTACATCATGTGGTCCACCGTGGTCCACTTGAACGAGGTGAACACGTTATCCTTGTCGGTGGGCATAAATTTGTCGGAAGGCGACATCACGTCGCGCGAGTAGTTGAAGGTGAGGTTGTTCACCGGAAACTCGCGTGGCAAATAGGCCTTTTTATTGAACGAATAGGTTACCTCGCCCATGCCTTTCCACTTTTCGTCCTTAAAGCCGTAGGCTATGTAGCCTTTGAGGAACAGGTGCTTGTTAAGGTTGGCCGTGGTTTGGGCCGAAGCACGCAGGCGCAGCCCGTCAACAAAGTTGTGCGTTATCATGGTGTTGACCGGACCGATGTCTACCTTCGACGGCTTGTCGGGGTTCACCGATGTTTCTACAAAGTTCTCAATAAATGCCTTGGCCACCCACAGCACGGGTTTGAAGCCTTTCACGCTTTCGAGTTTCTTGATGAGTTGTTTCATTGTGCTCTCGCTCTTGGTGAGCGAGTCGGCACGGTGCTCCTGCCAAAAATGCTCGTCCTGCATCTGTGCATTGGCCGAGGTGAGCGTCTCGCCCTTGAACTTGAAGGTCTTGTCAGGAATGGGTTCGAAAGCAAAGTTGCTATACTCTGTGTCGCGCTTTACCTGGAATTTGCCGGCCGACTTGGTGATGTGCAGCTGCACAAGCATGTTGTCCTTTACAAGCACCTGCTCGCCGGTGGGCAGCTGGTCGAAGGTTTGAATGATGCGCATGCTCTGCACAAAGTTCACATCGCTACGCACGGGTATGCCCATGTCGGCCTTGTAGACGCGGTAAGTGCCATCGGCCATGATGTAAAGACTGCCCGAGAACCCGAAGTCCTGCGGATTGTTAGGCGTAAAGTCCACCTGTATGCAGCGCTGTTTGCCATCTACCATCAGTGTGTCCACTATAAAGTAGCGGTAAAACGATATGGCCGTTCGCGACGATATCGGACTGGTAAAGGGGTATTGCAGCAAGCGCACCTCGTCATTGTAGATGTCTACGTCGGTAAAGCAGTCCTTCAGCATGGTGTTGACAATGTCACCCGTGTTGAGCAGGTCGTTGATGCCGTTTGAGCGCTGACCAAGAATGATGTTCTTCTCGCTCTTGGGCTCCTTGCGGTAGATAAGGCGCGTGACGGTTTCGTCCACCGACAGGGGCAGAATGAGTTTGCCCGTCTCGTTACACACCTCCACGTGGTCTTTAAGGAAAGGCAGTTTCTTGAATTTGCCTTCTTCAAACACCTTGTCGGTCACATCGTTCAGGGCAAAGGTTATTTTGCTGTATTTGTCTATGCTGTAATAGTCGTGCTGATGCAGGTCGCTGCTCTTCTTAGCCGCTATCACCTTGCGCATGAGTTCAACGGCAGGGTTGTTCTTGCGCGAGTATTTGGTTTTCTTGCCCGTCACCTCTGCCGTGCCGAGCGAGCGGTCCAGCGACTTGAGACGGAACACCAGCGAGTCGGCCACCTCCTTCACCGAAACGGTTTTGGTTTCGTAGCCGAGCACCGAAAAACGCAAACGACCGGCTTTGAACGGAAGCGTGAAACGCCCGTCGAAGTCGGTTTGCGTGCCACCACCGTCAACGTATATCACATTGACGAATGGCAGTTTCTCACCAGTTTTACTGTCAATCACCACGCCCGAAATGTTGCGTTGGGCCAATGCGGCACCAATGCAGCCGAGCAGCAAAGTCAAGAGTAAGAATAGTCGTTTCATAAGTTGTGTTGGAAATATAAAGGGCCCCTCCCCTACCCTGCGGAAGGGAGGAACCCCACATTTTTTTGTCATGCCAATGCGCGCGGCCGGGCCATCAGGCCCCCACTTGCTGCAAATCGTGCCTGTTCGGCACACGCAGCACATTGCATGGCACTGATGCCGGCATCAATCAATTTCCTCGTCAGCCTCGTAGCCACCCATTTCGCGAATGGCATTCTTCAGCATCACATACTGCTGGAAGAGGTGGTTGATAGGCACCTCGCCCTGCGTGTAGTCGTGCATCGGGCTCTTGAGGAAGAAGCTCAGGAAGCGCTGCGTGCCATAGCGGCCCTTGCGGGCAGCGAGGTCGGAGAGCAGCACGAGGTCGAGCAACAGCGGAGCGGCCAGAATAGAGTCGCGGCAAAGGAAGTTAATCTTGATTTGCATGGGGTAGCCCATCCAGCCAAAGATGTCGATGTTGTCCCAACCCTCTTTGTTATCGTTGCGGGGCGGATAATAGTTGATGCGCACCTTGTGGTAATAGTTGCTGTAAAGGTCGGGCTGCTTGTCGGCCTCGAGTATGCTCTCGAGCGTCGAAAGCTTCGACACCTCCTTGGTGTGGAAGTTGGCAGGCTCGTCGAGCACAAGGCCGTCGCGGTTGCCAAGAATGTTGGTTGAGAACCAACCGCTCAACCCCAGGCAACGGGTGCCGATGATGGGGGCAAAGCCCGACTTGACAAGGGTCTGGCCCGTTTTGAAGTCCTTGCCGGCAATAGGCATCTTGGTTTGTTCGGCCAGCTCCCACATGGCGGGAATGTCCACCGTGGTGTTGGGGGCACCCATTATGAAGGGGGCACCTTCCTTCAAGGCTGCATAAGCATAGCACATTGAGGGGGCAATGTGCTCGCGGTCGTCAGCCTTCATGGCTGCCTCGAGGGCCGAAAGTGTGCCGTGCACCTGTTCGTCGATGGGCACATATATTTCGGTTGATGCGGCCCAAATCACTACCACACGGTCAACGCCCTTTTCGGCCTTGAACTGGCGGATATCCTGGCGCAGGGCCTCAACCATGTCCCAACGTGTGGCACAATCCTTCACATTGTCGCCATCAAGGCGCTTGGCATAGTTGTGGTCAAAAGCGGCCTTCATGGGCACAATGGCCTTGAGCTCGTCGCGCACCGGCTCAATGTCGCGGTCGCGCAGCACCTCGGCATTGAGGGCGCTCTCATAGGCATTGGCCGGATATACGTCCCATGCACCAAACACGATGTCGTCGAGCTGGGTCAACGGCACTATCTCGCCATAGTGCAAGTATTGCTTGTCCTTGCCGCGGCCTACGCGGATTTTGTCATACTGTGTCATTGAGCCAATGGGCTTGGCCAGGCCTTTGCGGGCCATGAGCACACCGGTCATAAAGGTGGTTGTTACCGCACCAAGACCGACGCACATCACGCCTAATTTTCCTTTTGCAGGTTCCATACGAATATTACTGAGTAAAAAGGTTGTTATTATAAAGATATAATGCTTGTTGTTTAGGAAAATGCTGTCCGTGCACTTCATACTACACGGCGCAACTGCAAAGGTGCAAAAAACCTCTTTGCCATGCAAAGTTTTACGCCAAAATTATTGGCCGATGCAGTGTTTATGGAACACATTAAGGTAAAAACAGACACTTTTTATGCGTTGGCGGAATTAGTAAACAAGTTGACAAGTTAACGGGTTAACAGGTAAGTTTACCAAGCTTTTTAAGCTTCTTACCATTATGACTTTAACATAATAACTCAACTTTCGGATTTAGCAAGTGCGGGCTGAAAGCCCAATGTAATCCATAGCACTAAACGCTACCACTAAACTCAAGCACAAACTCGAGCACTAAACGCTATTACTAAACGCTAACACTAAACGCTAACACTAAACGCAAGTTCTAAACGCTACCTCTAATGGGGGCGACGCGTCTCGCGTCGGGCATCAAGGTTTAGGCTCACAGATAGGCATGTAATTAGTGCTGTCTGAGAGCCTTTATTTTAGTGTATTAGCCTTTGCCTTAATGCCCGACGCGAGACGCGTCGCCCCCATTAGTGTTAGCGTTTAGTGCTTGCATTTTGTAGTAGCGTTTAATGCTTGCGTTTAGTGGTAGCGGAACCTTTACAACACTACAAAAGCTTTACTTGCCGAGTATCTTACATCTTACACTAATACGCTGCAACTCATTGACTATCAACACTTTATTTAGTGTAAGATGCTACCAATTTCACCTACACGCAACCTACACAACCCTCATGCTACCACACGGCACAAACACGGGAGGGCGATCTCACGGCATAGGGGAACAGAAAAATCTGTTGCTCCGACTGATTTTTCTGCGTCCCTGTGCCGTATTATCTACTGCATACGTCCATGTTGACTGCGAGGCTGCGGGGTAAGGTGTGTAAGATGTGGCAAGGGTGTGTAAGATACTTTGAAATCATCTTACACTCTTGAAACATCTGTGTATCAACTTGTTACGCACAAAAAGTGTAAGATGGCAGTAAAAACACACGCACTCTTTTACATGTGGGCAGACGGGGAGGAAACAAATATTTGTGTACAAATTGTACACTTTTTTTGGGGGTGCAATGCCTTGGTGTTACCTTTGCAGCACTTTACTTTTATATCAAACCAAATTGATGACTACCATGAAACGAATACTTAACAGAATGCTGCGCTATGCCGATGCCATTGTGAAACGTGGTGTTGACAAACTGATAGACGCGATCGGACATAGTGCAGAACCACAAACTGAAAACGCAGAAACACCCCAGCAGCAAAAACACATGCGCAACGACACTGACAGCGCACCGCAAACAACTGGCACCCCCACAAGCTGTGGGTTGGCAGAACAAGCCATCACCCTGATGGGCGAACTGTGCGACATTCGCTATAATGTGCTTGACCGCATGCCCGAAGTGCAACGGCGCGACCAGGCGGACAAAGGGGGTGTGCCCGTGAGCAAACTAGTGCGTAACACGATGGTGACCGCGCCATTCAACGGCGCAGAAAGTGATGGAGTCGGGATATTGTGGTGCTCTATGAGATTTGCCGCTAACGCGGAGAACATAAGAACAAAAGGACAGAAGAACAAAAGATACAACGTTTGTGTTAGCCGCTTAGCGCGGAAAACATAAGCAACATAAGTTTACATAAGATACACAAAAGGCCGCTGCACGGCTGACGGCCACGGACTATCGTCCGGGTGGCCCAAGAGACATAAGGGCTACGCCGTAGCGTTTAATGCTATAGTTTCTTTGTTTATGACGCTCATGGTCGTAACGGCGTAGCCCTTCTGTTCTTGAGGGCACACGGACGCAAGTCCATGCCCGTATGTCTTGAAGCACTTTTGTTCTTATGTCCTTATGTCCTTTTGTTTCCGCGTTAGCGGCAAATCTCATAACTCACAAACAATGACACACCACAATATCCTGATTCCATCACTTTCTGTGCCATTGAACGGCGCATATTGAAAAACGATGAGTTGCGTCATTTGATTGGGTGACACATTGACGAGGTCAGGAAATAAGCCATATTTGTTTTATATAATACGGCCTGCATGGGATGCTTACGAAATAGGGCTGCTATCCTTGTATGTTTGCTGAAGAATAGTTTATCTTCTAATTTAGGGCTATTCAGAAAATCATTTAGTGATGTATTTCCTGAATAGCCCTATATAAAGAGGCGCTTATTGCATACGCCATATATTATTATCATGTACTAAAGTGACCATCACTTCTTCTTGACTGCCATCATTATATGTAACATTCAAGAAAACGTTAGCCAGTTGGTCGCTGTTGTGCATTTCAGAGCGCAGTACTGCAACTCGCTTGACACCAAGTTTCTCCTTTTTGATATCCTGATTGTGATGACGTAACATAGAAACAATGTTATTTTTGTAGTCAGATGGCATGCCATCGCATGACTGCATTGCTCCTATATATTCGTTATATTGCCCGTTGGCCTGCATCGTGTAGTATGCAACGGCCATAGAATCAGGATTATCCGTATACAGCCCTTTTTCTGTATTGGCTGATGACTTGGAATTACATGCTGTTGTAATGGCTATAAACAAAGCAGCAGCCATGTTAGCACACAAGCTATAACAACGTGACATCACTTTTGGCGTATAAAGATATTTATTGGCGTGCCCGAAAAGTTCCATCTTTCTCTTATTTTATTTTCGAGAAAACGCCGGTATGGTTCCTTTACGTATTGTGGCAGATTGGCATAGAAAACAAACGAAGGAACCTGAGTGTTAGGCACTTGGGCGCAATATTTAATTTTAATGTATTTGCCTTTGATTGAGGGTGGGGGATAGGATTCAATCAGTGGCAACATTTCCTCGTTGAGCTTTGATGTTGAAACACGACGCTTGCGGGCGAGGTAAACGTCTTTTGCTATTTCAAGAACCTTGAATATTCGTTGTTTAGTAACAGCCGAGGCAAAGATTATGGGGAAATCGACAAACGGAGCCATACGGTTGCGAATGGCATCTTCAAAGTGCTTAATAGCCGTGTTCGATTTGTCCTCAACCAAATCCCACTTGTTTACCACTACTACCAAACTCTTTTGATTTTTCTGAATGATTTGCACGATATTCAAGTCTTGACTTTCAATGCCACGAGTGGCGTCAATCATCAAAATGCACACATCAGAATTTTCAATCGAGCGAATGGCTCGCATGACAGAATAAAATTCAAGATTTTCTGTAACCTTGTTTTTGCGTCGTATGCCGGCAGTGTCAACAAGGTAAAAATCGAATCCGAACTTTGTGTATCTCGTGAGGATACTGTCGCGCGTTGTACCTGCAATATTGGTGACAATATTACGGTCCTCGCCAAGGAATGCGTTAACGATGCTGCTTTTGCCTGCATTAGGTCTGCCTACAACACTGAAACGAGGTATATTATCCTCTGCGGCATCATCGTCCTTTTCCTTGCCCAGTTTCTCAATAATAAGGTCAAGCAGATCGCCTGTGCCGCTACCTGTGATTGCTGAAATGCAGAAAGGATCGCCAAGTCCTAATTTGTAGAATTCTGCAGATCCGTAGCGTTCTTCATTATTATCGGTTTTGTTAGCACAAAGAATTACGGGAACTTTTGTGCGTCGCAAGATAGTGGCAACTTCTGCATCAAGGTCGGTTATGCCATTTTTTACATCGACAACGAATAAGATGACATCAGCTTCTTCTGTGGCTAATGTCACTTGTTTGCGTATTTCGCCTTCGAATATATCGTCAGATTTAACAACCCAACCGCCGGTGTCGACAATTGAGAATTCTTGTTTGCCCCATTCGCATTTGCCATATTGACGGTCACGTGTAGTGCCGGCTTCATCGCTGACAATGGCCTGGCGTGTTCCCGTAAGGCGGTTGAACAGAGTTGATTTGCCGACATTAGGTCGGCCTACTATGGCTACTAATTTTGACACGTTATTTCTTGTTTTAATAAGGTATGATAATTTGTTTAGGGCATTTGTGGTCGTGGCATTCTTTGTTGCATGCAGTTCCATGCAACAGAAGATACCTCCTGTGAGTTAATCCAACTTATAGCCGTATGCTTCAAGGCGTTTGGTATTGCTCCGCCAGTCTTTGTCTACCTTTACAAAGATTTCCAAGTAGATGCTTTTCCCAAAGAACTTTTCAAGTGTCTTTCGCGCTTCTGACGAGACTTTTTTTAATGCCACGCCTTTGTGGCCAATGATAATGCCCTTTTGACTGTCGCGTTCAACGTATATGACAGCGTTGATATGTATGTGTTTGTCATCTTCCTTGAATTGCTCGACAACCACCTCGACTGCATAAGGTATTTCTTTGTCGTAATAGAGTAAAATCTTTTCTCGAATGATTTCTGTTACGAAAAAGCGTGCAGGTTTGTCAGTCCATTGATCTTTGCCAAAGTATGGGGGCGATTCGGGTAGCAACTCCTTTATACGGTTTAGCACATTATCAACATTGAATTTTACTTTTGCCGAGATAGGGAATATTTCAGCTTTAGGTAGACATTCATGCCATGTTGTCACCAGATTCTCTAAACTCTTTTGGTCAGAAATATCTATTTTGTTTATAAGCAATAAAACCGGCACATTCATGTGTTTCACCTTTTCAAGGAAGTCGTTATTTTTGTCCGGTTTTTCCACCACATCGGTCACGTACAGCAGCACGTCGGCATCTTGCAGTGCTGACACTGAAAAAGCCAACATTTCTTCTTGTAATTTGTAATTAGGCTTCAGTACACCCGGTGTGTCTGAAAAGACAATTTGCGCATCATCACTGTTGATGATACCCATAATTCTGTGTCGCGTAGTTTGTGCCTTGAATGTGGCTATGGATATGCGTTCACCCATCAATAGGTTCATCAGTGTTGATTTGCCTACATTGGGGTTGCCTACAATATTAACAAATCCTGCTTTGTGCATGGGGTAAGTCGTGAGGAAAATGGTAAAGGAAGCGAGATGTTCAAAATTTGAGCACTTGCTGTGTTACTTGTAAAATAAGTAATAATGCGGATACACCGCCTTTGCACATGCCATACGGGGTATTAGTAATGGTGAAAAAATAACTTGACCAATTTTGTGGAGTAAGGAGTTTTTCTTCTGTCCTGTCTTTTTGTCGTTTCTGAAATTTGTCATCGGTCACATAGTCTGCTATGCTCCCTCTTCCAAATTCGAAAACCAACGAAAATACAGACCAAAATTGGTCAACTTATTCTTTCACACCATTACTTATATGCTTAGTCGGTGTATTCGCACTATTGTTTTTTATGAGATAAAGTTTAACGTAAGCGCATTATTTAGCGTCGTAACCCCATTTCATATATGCTGCGCCCCATGTAAATCCAGCACCAAAGGCACAGAGAATGATGTTGTCGCCCTTCTTAAGTTGCTTCTCGTAGTCCCACAAGGCTAAGGGCAAAGTACCAGCAGATGTGTTGCCGTATCGCTGAATGTTGAGCATTACCTTATCCATAGGAAGTTCCAAACGATTGGCAACAGCTTCGATGATTCTTACATTTGCCTGATGTGGTACAACCCACGCAATATTATCTTTGGTGAGGTTGTTGCGCTCTGCTATTTTAGCACAGGCGTCACTCATGTTTGTAACAGCAAATTTGAATACGGTGCGACCCTCTTGGTGCAAATAGTGCATGCGGTGGTCTATGGTAAAGTATGACGGGCTGCATACACTGCCGCCTGCTTTCATACACAGGAAGGGCAGGCCCTTACCATCTGTACGCAAGTAGCTGTCTTGCCAACCTATGCCTTCTTCTATTGAAGGCTCTACTAAGGCAGCAGCTGCTCCATCGCCAAAGATAGGGCATGTAGCGCGATCGGTGTAATCAACGATGGATGACATTTTATCCGCACCACAAACTACTATTTTCTTGTAACGTCCACTCTGTATCATGCCTGCAGCAGCGTCCATTGCAAACAAAAATCCGCAACAGGCGGCCTGCATGTCAATGGCGAAAGCATTCTTCATGCCCAAACGGCCAATCACAATACTTGATGTTGATGGAAAGTGATAGTCGGGAGTCGTGGTTGCAACAATGACGCAGTCAATTTCTTGTGGGTCTGTACCAGTTTTTTCAAGGAGTTGCTTCACGGCTTTGCGTGCCATATAGCTTGTACCCAAGCCTTCTTCATTAAGTATGCGGCGCTCCTTGATACCAATGCGTGTCATGATCCACTCGTCGTTGGTGTCTACCATGCGCGAAAGTTCATCATTGTTCAGCACGTATTCAGGAACGTACCCGCCTATACCTGTAATGACAGCATTTATTTTTTCCATGGGGATAGGAACTATTGTTGACGTTGTGCAATCATTGTTCTGACACAAAACGCGCCTTGTATCAATGGTTGCAAACAATATTGTTGAAAAAAAGTAGTTTAAGAGCCGCGTTTCCTCGCTTGAGCTATATCAGCGGCTGGCTATTGTACAGACAGGCGGATACACCATCAAGGAGCAGTCCAACTCTTAAACTACCGGATGTCAAGTTTGGTGAGAAAACACTCAAAACTTTACTCTGCCACTTCCTTTACGATGGCAAGCTTGCCGCGATAATAACCGCAAGTGGGGCATACAGTGTGATAGATGTGCCAACCACCGCAGTTAGGGCATACTGCCAAAGTAGGAGCTACTGCCTTGTCGTGAGTTCTACGCTTAAGAGTTCTTGTTTTTGATTGTCTTCTTTTAGGATGTGCCATTTTATTCTATTGATTTTAATTGGGATCAAACTTCTGTCTGAACTGTTTTGCCCTTTAGCATTGCCAAGTGTTTGAACACATGACGCATACAGAGGACCTTTAATCTTGCTCAGGTTCTTCTTTCGTTATATAGCTAAGCATTTCACTATTGCATTCACCATCGGGGTGTACCCTTTGTATGGGTAGGGATGTCTCAATGATTTCATAGACAATCCACGACAGGTCAAAGTCAGACGTACCCTTAATGGTATAAAGCATTTCTGCTGCATCTCCATCTTCTTCGTCACCATCTTTAATATTGACAGTGTCTGAAGCCTCAATGTCGATGGTAAGTGGGTCCAAACAGCGGTCACAGGGGACGATCACTTGTCCCTCAACGCTGATGTTCACCTTATAGATATTACCAGCAGATGCTTTGACAATAATGCGGGCGTGAACGTCTCCGCCACTTATTTCTTCTTGCTCCAGGTCAGCGAAGAAGCGATCAGTCAGCTCAATGTCAAGGCGTTTAGCTGCTTCGTCAGCATGCGCCAAATTGATATGTAGGAGATTTTCACTTTGCATAGCGGCTGCAAAGATAGTAATTTATTATTGATACATCAAAGTTTTCATGCCGTTTTTTGTTGACGGGACGAAACTTCTGCTCATAAATGCGCACCGGTTTACTTCCTCTTGATAGTATAGGGAAAGGATTGATCACTTGGCGTTGGGTGTAATGATAAATGAGAAGTTGTGATTGCCATATTTTATGCGATACTGAGGCAAGGGCCATGCTCCCCAAGAGTCAATACACCCTAATCCCATTTGACGTTGTGCAATATGTACGACGGTAAATGGACGGGGAGTCAGGTCACCTGCATGCATTTGATGTGCTTCCTTAACGGGTCCACCGTCTAAATCCTCTGTTTCGTAATTAAGGGCGCTCATTTCGATAGGGCTGGGTGCTGTAATCGTGATACCTTCCTGTGTTTCATCATTGTAGAGACTCCACCAGCGAACGTCCGTTTTGTTGCCACACTCTTGCGGTCGTATGTAAGCTGAATATTGTTCAGATACGCTTTGTGTATACTCGCCCAAGAATGTTGAAGTATGGCGGTCCCAGTAATTCTCAATTGGTCCGCGTCCATAATAATGTATGTAATTGAAGTCCTTCGGCAGAACCATGGTCATACCGAAACGTGGCATTATGGGATATTTTGCCAAACTGTCGTTAGGTATGAATTGCTCCTCAACTATAATCTTGCCTCGTGAATTAAGAGTGTAGGTTAGAGTGAGAGAGGCTTTAACTTCGGGCATGTCATATTGCGCAACAACCTTTTGACAAATACCCTCATTCTCGCTTTTTAGACTTTTAAGATTGAATGTGGGGTTCTTCCATACACCAAGCTTTGTTTGTAACGATGCACCATAGTCATTGTCTGTGGGGGCACGCCAAAAATCGGGCTTCAGAGAATAGCCGTCCTCTAAAATAGGTTTGCCGTTTACATCGATATAGTCTATAAATCCGGTATTCTTGTTGATTGTTACGGTTGTGGTAGCACTGTTGAGTATGATGCAGGCAAGTTGCTCGTCTTTCGTAACAGCTGGTTTGACCTTGCTATTCGTCAACGGTCTGATAGGCATTTCAAGCTTAACTTGTTCCAAAGAAGGATATATATACGGACTCAGAACGAATTCTTGTTTGGCAACAATGTGGCCCGCTTTAAGAAGCTGATCGTCGTTTTTTATTCTATATTCAACTTGCAGCACATATTCGCCTGCAGACGTGGGCCTCTTATAGCCTTCCAATTGGATACTTGCGTGTTGTTGTGGAGCTACGTCAATGTCTGCAATGGTACCAGCGGCTGATTGCTTGCCATTGCATAGCAATGTCCAATTCAGAGAGATATTATTCAGCGATTTGAAGAAATTCTCATTATAAATGTCAAGTGTGGCATTAGCACTGTCCTTGAGTGTTGTCCATATATTTTGGTAAAAATATTTGACTTCGTCAACATGCGGGTGTGCTATACGGTCAGGGTTGAACAGACCATTGCAATTAAAGTTGTGATCGCTTGCGGGATAACGTCCAAAATCACCACCATAGGCATAAATATCTTTGCCATTTTTATTCTTCGCTCTAAGACCTTGATCTACAAAGTCCCAAATAAATCCACCTTGGAACTTAGGGTATTTACGTACTAAATCCCAGTATTCGCCAAATCCGCCTTCGGAGTTGCCCATAGCATGAGCGTATTCACACATAATCAGCGGTTTCGTTATGTCTTTTCGTTTTGCGTAGGCTTCGCAATAATCGTATGGCAAATACATTTCGGCATAAATATCCGTTCCACGGTTTTGCAGTGCACGTTCGTACAGCACGGGACGGGACGAGTCATATTTTTTGACCATATCGTAGGCCTTCTCAAAATTTGGGCCGTAGCCAGCCTCGTTGCCAAGGCTCCAAATCACAATACACGGGTGATTCTTCAATATTTGAGTATTGTTGCGGTTTCGCTCAAGGTGAGTCTGTTCGTACTTGGGCACATTGGCCAATGAACTGCTGCCAAAGCCCATTCCATGAGTTTCGATGTTAGCTTCGGCTATAACATAAAGACCGTATTTATCGCAAAGATCATACCATCTCGGGTCGTTGGGATAGTGGCTTGTGCGTACAGCATTAATGTTGTTTTCTTTCATCAGTCTGATGTCTTGCAACATACGATCAACACTGACAACATAACCACCATCGGGGTCGATCTCATGTCGGTTTACGCCTTTAATGAGTACGGGTTGACCGTTCACAAGGAATTGTGCGTCCTTGATTTCTATCTTGCGGAAACCAACATTCTGCTCAAGGCATTCAAGCAGTTTTTTCCCGTCCTTCAAATCTATGCGTAGCTTATAAAGATTAGGCGTTTCAGCTGTCCATTTTAGTGGGTTATTAACCCTCCAGGCTAATTTAGCTGTGTTGCCCAAGGGCACATCTTGTGATTTCACCACGGCACCTTTTTGATCGAACAAGGTTAGTGTGACTGTTTTATTTTTACAGTTAATACCCTTTAATTCGATGTTTAACACACCATTGGTATAATTGTCGCACAAATCCGGTGTTATAAAAATGTCGGAAATGTGGCTTTGTGGCCGAGCGTACAGGTATACTTCGCGTGCGAGTCCTGTCAAACGCCAAAAATCTTGGTCTTCAAAATATGAGCCATCGCACCATCGCATTACCTGCATGGCAATAAGGTTTTTCTTACCAGGGGTGAGGTAGGGGGTAAGGTCAAATTCGGCAGCGGATTTTGAATCCTCGCTGTATCCTACAAATTTGCCGTTGACCCATATACTGAGGTTAGAGGTGGCCGAACCCACGTGCAAGTATATTTTATCACCTTTCCAGTTGTCAGGAACAGTTATTTCCTTTCGATAGCAACCAGTATAGTTATTTTTCTCCTCCACGTATGGAGGATTAGACTTAAACTGTGTGGCCCAAGCATAGCCTACATTTTTATAGGTAGCATCGCCATGTCCGTTCAATTCAAAAATGCCAGGTACAGGAAAATCTTCCCATTCTGAGTCATCAAAGTTCACAAGGTAAAAATTCGCAGGAGCTTCGTTATGATTCTTCGAAAATTTGAATTTCCATTTACCTTCAAGTGTCATATAACGTTTTGATTCGCTTTTGTCGCCAGACTGTGCTCCAGTGATTGACTCGAAAGCAAAAAAATCAGCGCGCGGCGTTTCAGTACCAATTCTGTTGACAGATGGATTTAGCCAGTAGGGCTCATGCGCATTCTTTTGTGCGGCAGATGTTGTAATACAAGCTGCTGCAATACCTAATAATATAAGTTTTTGCATGTGGTATCTATTTCTATTAAATTATTCGTGTATTTTATTTGATTTGCTTTGCTTGATTTGGGCGTACGCCTTATAATAGCCTAATTGTCCCGATTTGCTGAAATCCTCTATGGCTTGCTGTTTCATGTTCTTCCTTTTATATAGGATAGCACGATTATAGTAAGCTTCAGTCAAATGGTTGTCAAGTTTAAGGGCTGCGGTGAAAGCCTCCAATGCTTCATCATAACGTTGTAGCATGGCCAGCATACAACCTATGTTATATTGAACATACGCATTATCGGGCAATATGGTCGACGCTGATTTTAGGTCTGTAAGTGCCAATTTAAGCAGTTCCTTTTTCCTTTCTTTATCGGTATTGTCCGAATTGGTCATGTGGTATAGCACGTTAGCGCGTTGCAGCAAAGCTACCACAGAACTCGAATCGCAACTGATCGCTTTGCTCGCTTCGCTCAATGCAGTTGTATAGTTGTATTTTGCTAAGGCTATGGAGGACCTGTACAAATGTAGCTCAATCAAGCTACACGCATTCGAAACACGTTCGACCCGTTTTTCGTCGTATTCAGCGTTTGCTGCACTATTCGTCTCATGTTCAGCCGTCAGTCTATATTTCCTGTTGGGGACTTCTGCATGTTTATAGCGCACCATCTCAGCCATAAATCCAACTGAATGATAACCACGCTCACTTGTATGGCAAAAAGCGGGGGCAAACATCGGCGCCAAGTCGTCGGATACCTGTTCATTCTGCACCTTACCAAAGAAGGTACCGAACACGTTGCGTGCTGTGTCAGGATCCTCCTGCACCAATTGTTGATATTTGTCCAATTCATGGTCTGATCGTAGACGTACACTCTTTCGGGAAACCTTGTTCGTATGCCCGAATGTAACGTCCAGATTATGCCTGGCAACGACGGTTTCATCGTTAAGAGCTCCCTTAACGTCTCCAATTTTGCGTCGGAGTTGAGCACGCATCAAATAGCCATAATAAAAGTTGGGGTATGACCGTATAAGTTTTGTATAATCCGCAATTGCACCTTTATAGTTACCAACTTTTGTGCGTAATTCTGCGCGATTATATATAGCCAGAGTGTTGCTGGGTTCCACCTGTATGATATAATCAAAATCTAAAATCGCATTATTCAAATCACCTACAAACGTGCGTAGTAAGCCACGGTTATAGTGGGCTACAAAATGCGTAGGTTGTAGTGCAATTGTTTGATCATAATCTGCTATGGCAAGGCCGAATTTGCCTAACGCGTGGCGGGCTTGAGCTCGTGATATGTATAATTCATAATCATTGGGAGTATAACTAATAGCATGAGTCAAACACGAATCAGCCTCGGTATAATGCTTTTTGCTTAGAGCATACTGTCCCTTAAATCCCCAAGCATTACCATCACGGGGATTTTTTTCCAATAGTTTGTCAATCCACACCAGAGCCGATACAGTATCTTTTTGTTCGAGCAAACTTTGTGCACGTACCATATAAGGCCGGTAATAGTTTGGCCATGTACGCATCATATAGTCTAAATCTTTATTAGCCTGTTTATAGTCCTTCAGTTGTAGGTAGCAAAGAGACCGGTTGTAGCGCGAATTTTGATCCTTTGGCTTGTTTTTCAGCACGCGTGTATAGTCGTCCACGGCACCAGTAAAGTCGTTATTGTGTATGCGGCATAAAGCTCTTAGTTGGTAAACCTCCATTTGAAACGGATTGAGATTGATGCTCTTGTCACAATCTGTTTCAGCCCCACGATAGTCCTCAAGGGTGAACTTTGCATAGGCTCTGTAATAGTAAGGCGCTGCTAAAAAAGGCTTGCTTTCTATAGCTTGATTGAAATAATGAATTGCCGTCAAATAATCGTCAACGCTCAGTGCGTTACGCCCCATGTATGTCACCATCTCTGCGTCAATTTGTGCTATACATGGTACGATAGCAGACATAATGGTCATAAAAAATGCTACGAACCTTTTGCTCGCATTATGGCTAATGCGATACAAACAATTCGTAGCATGATATCTTATATTGTATTCAAACATCTGCTTATTCATTGAACACAGACAAATGCCTACATCATTTCTTGGGGCATTTTACTTTGTAAGCACAGCGAAATTTACCTTTAAGCATTTGCGCTAGTTTGCCTCTAATCATTTGTTTGCGTAGTGGAGATATTCTGTCAATGAACAGATGCGAATCAAGGTGGTCAAACTCGTGTTGCATAACACGAGCCAGGAAACCATCAACCCATTCATCGTGTTCATTAAATTCTTCGTCCAGATACTTCACATGTATGCGGGTGGGGCGGCGCACAGGTTCGTTTATCCCAGGTAAACTTAGGCAGCCTTCGTCCATCAGTTCGGTGTTGGTATCGTCATACTCAAGAATATGCGGATTGATATAAGCCTTATTAAAACCCTCATATTCAGGATAATCGTCCTTAAGAGCATCAAGTGTTATTACAACCACACGGATAGCCTTGCCAATTTGTGGTGCTGCGAGTCCAACGCCATCGCTATGATACATGGTTTCAAACATATCAGCGATCAATTGCTTTAAGTCTGGATAATCAGGGGTGATATCCGTTGACTCCTTTCGGAGTACGGGCATGCCGTAAGTATATATTGGTAAAATCATAATTGTTCCATTTTAGCCTGTTGGCAAATTCAATATTTGCAGAAGTGATAATCACGCTGTTATAGAAAGAGACAAACCCTGTGTACTTATTGCCAGAAGCTGTTCTGATACACATGGGCTTATGAAAGTAGTTTGCGACTTTCCATATAATTCTGCAAAATGATGCAGGCACTAATTTCATCTACCAGGCCCTTGTCTGTCTGTCGCCTTTTCTTGCCAATACCGCTTTCTAAAATAGCTCGATTTGCCAACACTGAGGTAAAGCGCTCGTCATAGAAATCGACAGGTATTTCGGGCAGCATTTTTTTCAGCTTCTCTGTAAAGGCCAATACGCGTTTCTGATTTTCCGAGGGAGTCCCGTCTGGTTGTGTTGGTAATCCTATAACAAAGCGTTCCACAGATTCTTTTGCCGTGTATTCTTTCAAGAACCTCAGCAACTCATGTGTATCAACGGTAACGAGCCCATTCGCTATAATTTGCGCTGGGTCAGTCACAGCTATTCCGGTACGTTTCTTCCCGTAGTCTATTGATAAAATGCGCATGTCTGGTAGATGGCAGCTGAAAATAAACCTTAACACCTCAAAAGCCTGCATACAAATTTTCAGTATGCAGGTTTTTGGGTATATTATTTTGCTTTAATAATTCATTTAATCATGTCACAGCCCATATAGGGTTGCAAAGCCTTAGGTATGCGAATGCCATCGGGTGTTTGGAAGTCCTCGAGCAAGGCAGCCACAATACGGGGCAAAGCTAATGCCGAACCATTAAGTGTGTGGCAAAGATGAGTTTTCTTGTCAGTCCCACGGTAGCGGCACTGCAGACGGTTTGCTTGATATGTATCAAAGTTTGATACTGAGCTAACTTCCAACCAACGCTTTTGAGCTTCGCTATAAACTTCAAAGTCATAGCATATAGATGAAGTAAAGCTCATGTCACCGCCACAAAGACGTAGTATTCGGTAGGGGAGTTCCAACTTCTGCAACAGGCCCTCTACATGAGCCAACATCTCTTGATGCGACTGTTCTGAGTGTTCGGGCGTGTCAATGCGTACGATTTCGATTTTCGAGAACTCGTGTAAGCGATTCAAGCCACGCACGTCCTTGCCATAGCTACCAGCTTCGCGGCGGAAGCACTCTGTATAGGCACAATTCTTAATTGGAAGTTGTTCCTCGTTCAGTATGACATCGCGGTAGATGTTTGTTACAGGCACCTCTGCTGTCGGTATAAGATACAAATCATCTACCTCGCAGTGGTACATTTGGCCTTCCTTGTCGGGTAACTGTCCCGTGCCATATCCTGATGCAGCGTTAACCACTGTTGGTGGCATGATCTCGGTATATCCAGCCTTGCGGGCTTCGTCAAGGAAAAAGTTTATCAACGCACGCTGCAATCGTGCACCTTGACCTATGTATACGGGAAATCCTGCACCTGTAATCTTTACGCCCAGGTCAAAGTCTATCAAGTTGTACTTCTTTGCTAACTCCCAATGAGGCAGGGCATTTTGTGGCAGTACGGTGTCGTGTCCGCCAGTCTTAACCACCACGTTGTCATCGGCCGAAACACCTTCGGGCACAATGTCGTAGGGCACATTCGGAATGGTATATAACAAGGCGCGTTTGTCGTCCTCGGCCTGTTTCATTACTTCCTCAAGTTCCTTGCTCTTTATCTTGATGTCAGCCACCTCTTTCTTCGCGGTTTCAGCCTCGTCCTTTTTGCCCTCTTTCATCAGGGCACCGATGCTCTTCGAAAGTGTCTTTACTTTGGCATTCAGAGCATCAAGTTCTGCTTGAGCAGACTTGCGTTTATTGTCAAAGGCCAACACGCCCTCAATAGCTTCGCGTGCACCCTTAAAGTGTTTCTTTTCCAAGCCGCGTATAACGGCTTCCTTGTCGTCAGTAATTTGTTTGATAGTAAGCATAGCTTCTTTCTTATTATTGTTTGACCGCAAAAGTAGTAATTTTTTGCGAACCACATTGTTTTTAGCGCTACAAATGTGTGCCCTGTAGCAGTATAGCTGTTATTTGTTGATAGAAATCTGAAGGTAGCTCTTCCTCCGTCATTCTGAACAATCTTGTCACCTCATCATCGCTTTGCTGGATTGTTATGTTACAAATCCGTCAATAGCGATGGCGTTTGTCGTGCCAGGACTTCAAGGCTTACATTCCGATTTTCGCCATTCAGTATATATCCAGCTTCGGCGAGTTTTTCGGCGCACGTTTCGTAAGCTATGCGTGGCACATTATTCTCGGCACTCAAATGGCAAAGCCACACCTTCTTTATTAAGTCTCTATTAAGGTTGCTTGCCAGGAACACAGCCGTTTCGGCATTACTGATATGTCCGTTAGGACCGCTAATACGTTTTTGCAAGCGTAGTGGGTAGCGCCCTGTCACGAGCATATGTTCATCGTAGTTCGATTCGATCACCAAATGCGTGGCTTGGTGTATAATGTCTGGCATATCATCACTGAAGTGTCCTACATCAGTAAGCAGCACAAAGCACTTATCGTCCCATCTTATTTTATAGCCATTGTTATCGGCACTGTCGTGTGGCACAGCAAACGACGTGATTTTGAATGGACCAAGTTCAAATTCTATTCCGCGTTCAATAGCATGTTGCAGATTCAGTGGTACCTTCTTCGATACAAAGTGATTGCGCATAATCGAGTCATGTACGGCTTGCGATGTGTACACGGGTATCCTAAAGTCACGCGACAGAGCTCCCACGCCTTTTACGTGGTCGGTATGGTCATGCGTCACCAATATGGCTTTTATCTTTGCTATGCTCAAGCCATAGTTCGAGCATATTTGCTTGAATTTTCGCACGCTCAGACCTTGGTCTATTATTAAACCATAGTCGTCAACCTGCAAGTAGTAGCAGTTGCCGCTGCTGCCTGAACTTAATGATATGAATTGTGACATAATGTGTCTTGATTATTTTAGCAAATTGCCAAGTTTAGTGGGTTGTAATGTGTTGTTCGTTGGGCATACTTGTCCGAGGTGTACAAATACTGCCATTTTTATCGGCAGTGCAAGCCCGTTATATCCCCCATCTGTGTAATATTGGTGTTACTGTATATCACATCAGAATGGGAGTCCTACGGCAAAATGCAGTGTAAAGTCTCGCCCAAAGTTTGGTTTTGTGATGGGGTAGTGTAGCCGGCCCTTGCTCACCGATGGGTCAATCGCTTTCATACCACCATCAAAGCGTAGTATGAAGTAATTAAAATCGAACCTTATACCTAGTCCATACGACACCGCTATTTGTTTGTAGAATGAGTCAAACTTAAACACAGCATTGTCAATACCGGCATAGTGGCGTGTGTTCCAGATATTACCTGCATCAACAAACAGGGCTCCGTGCAGTTTCCAGAACAAGAAAGTGCGCCACTCAACATTAAAGTCAAGTTTAAGGTTACCCGTCTGAGTTACAAAGTCAACCTTTCCGTCCTTGCCTTTATACCCGCCAGGGCCCAAACCGCGGACGTTCCAACCGCGTACGCTGTTAGCTCCGCCTGCAAAGTAGCGCTTCTCGTATGGCAGAATGGTAGAGTTGCCATACGGAATGCCCAGACCAAAGCCAAAATGTATGGCCACAGCATTTCGGTCATTCAGCAGCAAACTCCTTACAAAGTCAAAATCGAATTTGGCATATTGTGAATATGATATGCCGAACAGGTTGTAGCAACCATTGTCACCTTTGCCACGGTGCAGCATGTTCGATATGCCATATAGCACATTGCCAGCAAGTTCCACCCCAGCTTTAACCTGTATCCCTTGTGTGAGCGATTGTGAGTAATTACCTCCATTCGCATTGTTACGTTGAGAGTTGTAGGTAAGTGAGTAGGCTGTTTTTACGATAAACAAATTCTCGTAACTGCTTCTCAGTACCGAGTATCGGGCATCTTCTCCGTCCAAATAATCCTTTTTGAAGGTATCCGATATCCAGGGCATATACACATAGTTAACCGAAAGTAGGTCGAAATTGTGTACCCAACGTGGTGTATTGGTCCTGTTCCAGGTATAGGTCCAAGCTGCAGTCAGTACGCGCCGGTGAAATTCGGGGCGGTCTTGTGTGTTATACATCAAGCTTACCTGCGAGAGCGCCTTCATCTCTTTCTTTTTTTCAATACTCAAAAAAGGTAATAGAAGGGTGGGGAAGCGCAGGCTACCCTCAGCGCTCAGCTCAAAGTAATTTTGATTATTATATCCCTCTAATCTGCTGATAGCCTCGTAGGCGCCGCGCAACTTGAAAGTCAGCATTTCAGAGCCTTTGAAAGCATTGCGGTTGTTATACGACAATGCCACCGCTGCTCCCAAATCGCCTGAGGTGTTGGTTCCCTCCACCTCCAAACCTATCGAGTTGGTTTTATTATATCTAAGCGATATGTTGCAGTCAAGCAAACTGTCCGTGCCCGTTACAGGGACTACCTGCATATTGGTAAATTTAACTACGGGCAATGAGTTCAGATTGTTGTACGTGTTTTGCACGTCAGTTTCGTCATACACTGCGCCCTTGTTGATAGCTGTGTGCGAAAGCAGTACGCGTTTATTCACCTTCAGCTGACGTGTGTCAAACATAATGCCCCGGTAATTAGTTAGCGCACCATTAGATGTAGCCACACTATCCTCGCCAATGGTACGGAACTGAGTAATATACACCTGTCTAAATATCTGTCTTGTGTATGAACGGCTACTGTCAGCCATTTCGGGACGGTGCATTCTCAGTGTCACATTTGTGGCAGTTATTCCCTTTAGCGTGTCAATGTCATAGGTTATGAAGTCGTTATTTACGAAGTAATATCCCTTCTGACGCAGCATCTTTACCATGCGACTGCGCTCTTCTGACAGTACATTCAAGTTAAGTGGCATACCGCGACGAAGCAAAGAATTGGCCGAGTCGCCCTTGTAATTGCTGTATATTGTGTCATCGTCAAAGTCGTATCGCAGAGTGTCTATATAATAGCGGTCGCGGGGCGTAATGCAGTACGTCACTTTAACCTTGTGCTTGGACGTCTGTACCAGTGTATCCACTTGTGCATGCAGATAGCCGTCGCTGTATAGGGCTTGTTCGATGTTGCGCATGCCATAGAGTGTGCCTTCGCTGTCGTACACAACAGGGGGCTCACCTATTTTCTTGAAGAACTTTGAAAGGCCTTTATTCCCTTTCACAGAGTCTGCCTTCGACAGACAGTATAGGCCTAATGGTGCCTTGAACACGTTGAACCACCGCGTGTTAGGATGTTGACGCACATATTTTTTATATGCGCCCACCTTAAAGCGGCTATTACTACTGGTCACCTTAACGTTGCTGAGTACACGTTGCCCTGGCTGCAAGAACTTTTTGCTGCTGCAGCCCACACACATCAACAGAGCCAGAATGAGTATGGACGTGTTACGGATATGTCTTTTATAATTATTAAGCACAGTTAGGGTGAAGCTTGGTTGGCGTAATTTGAAGGTAGATTAGGTTAGATGATTAGGAAGTTAGAAGGTTAGCGGGTTAAAAAGTGACTCTTGCGAGTGCTATAAGCCAAGGTTTCTCTTTACCCTATAGGCCTACAAACTTCTTAAACCTCTAACCTCCTAACTTCCCAACTCCTAATTCAATATATTATTGTGTCTGGAACCGTTTGCTTGCACGCAGAATATGCCTTGCGGCCGACATAAGTTCTTGCGTCTCCTGCAAGGTAGAAAGATATAGCAGTGCAATTTTGATGTTCGAATCCTCTCGCTGTATACGGTCTTGCTGTGCATGTCGTATTTGTGATATACGGCTCTTTATAGCATTACCCTCTACAAGCAGCTCGTCCACACCTTCAAAGTTGCCCGTTGAAATCATGCGTTGTGCTACCTCAAGAAAATGATCCACGTCATTGCATACAGGTATAAACTCGTCCACATAATCTTGTGGCAGTGGGCTGAAGTTGTTGTCAACATGTTCCACACATGGCTCCAACATACGTTTCAGGCCATATATAATTTGGGTGGCATTGTTGCAACCCAAGTGGAACCATGTGTTTTTTTCAACCGCAACAAGGTAGTCGATCTTGCGCATACCGAGAATCTCCTTGCGTCGGTAACGTTTCCAAATGCCCTTCTCGTTTTCAATGTTATGCGAGGCTGTGCGCAAAAATTTCATATTCTCGTGCATCAGTCCTTGTGTAATGTTGCGGAAGGTGTTGCGCGTAAACTCTAATATGTCAGTTTGTGTGCGGCGTACATGCTGTAACAGCAGTTGCCACGTTTCGGCCTTGTCGTGGCAGCGTACCAACTGACGGAAGAGTGTGTCCACATTATCTTGTTCTCGCTTTTGCTTGAATTTGCGATTGTTATTGATGACTACGAGTGCCACTACACACATTACCAATATCATGGCAAAGAAACCACCTAAATGATTGATGGTGGCAATCAAGAAACTAACGATAAGTGCCGCGCCAGCCGTGATAAACCAACCACCGATAACGGTAATTACACCTGTAATGCGGTATACTGCAGTTTCACGTCCCCAAGCTCTGTCGGCCAATGATGAACCCATGGCCACCATAAATGCCACGTAGGTGGTTGACAACGGCAGTTGCAGCGATGTGCCCACTACAATCAGCAAGCCGGCCAATACCAAATTAACTGCAGCGCGCACCTGGTCAAAGGCTGCTCCATCTTCGAGCACTGCGTCCTCTTGGTCAAAGCGGGTGTTAATCCAACGTGACACACATGAGGGCACATATTTAGACATTGTGTTAGTGGCATTGAGTACACCACGCACCGTGCGACGTGCCAATCGTGATGAAGAAAAAACTTCCTCACCTTCGTCCTGTCGCGACAGATTTACGGTAGTCTCCACTACTTTGTGTGCTTTTTTTGAAGTACAGATTGCCACGGTCATGACTACCCCAGCAGCTATCAAGAACAACTGCTTAAAAGGTAGGTGACTTTCACCGGCCAGCACGCTCACAGAATAGTTTTCGGGATTGATACCACTACCGTGTTGCGTAAAATCAATAAATGACTCCAAACCGGCTAAAGGCGTACCAATAAAGTTTACCAAGTCGTTGCCAGCAAAGGCCATTGCCAGTGCAAATGTGCCAAACAACACTACAATGCGAAATATGTTTACCTTGCATAGGTAAAGAACTTCCATCAGGGCTGTGAAGAGGCAGAAGCATGTCAACAAAATCTCAAATTTATTCTGGTCTATCCAATCAGGAGTCCAGCCAATGTTTGCAAGAATAGGGCTTGTGCGCAACCCGCTCACCAACAAAAAATAGAAAATAGACGTAACACTTACCCCACCAAACAGGGCTATGCTATAGCGCAAATGCTTTTTATACTGAAAGGTGAACAGCACACGCGTAATCCACATCACTATGAAACCGAAGACAAAGGCTATAGCAACCGACAGGAATATGCCTATAATCACGCTCAGGGCTTTATCCGTGTTGATGAGATCAGCATAAGTATGTCCTCCATCTAATATTTTTGAAAAAGCCAATGCTGTGCTACCGCCTAACAAACCAAACACCATCGATACTGTGGTTGAGGTGGGCATGCCTAACGTATTGAATATGTCGAGCAGAATAACATCGGTAGCAGCTACAGCCAAGAATATGCACATTACATCACTTAGCGTGTAGTAGTGGGGATTAAGCACGCCATGTCTGGCTATATCCATCATGCCGCTCGAGGTGCTTGCACCGACAAATATGCCTACAGCGGCTACTATAAGAATGGTGCGGAACTTGGCTGCCTTAGCGCCTACTGCCGGACTTAAAAAATTGACAGCATCATTTGCCACACCGACAGACAGGTCGAAAGTGGCCAATACAAACAGGAATATCAGAATTCCAAGATAGAAAAAATCCATATACGTGGGTTCTAAATAATGTGTTACGCTGCAAAATTAGTACATCATCGCCGAAGAACAAAGTGTTTTGTTAAGTTTCTGTTACTTTTCTTTTGCCTCGGCCGATGCTTTTGTGTATTTGCCGAAGTTGTTGGCATGTTATCAAATCAATATGTTATCAGGTAGCATGGCCAGCTTATTCGGATCCTGTAGATACAGTTACTTTGTAGTCGGCAACTCATACGGAATAATGAAATGATGCCGCGCTATTCTTACTTTACAAACGTAATGCCGGCCATATTTTGTTCTGATAATTTTCAAAATTTGCGATGTAGTTACAAATACGTTGCTGTCCGTAAAGGCCATTTCTTATTTCTGTCTACACTCTGCACTTATATATATTAACGCGTTGATAATCAATGAGTAAATGCGTGTAGAAGGATGGGAAATCAGTATGCACTACTATCTACACCTGTTGCAGATAATGGTGTGTACTTACGGCATAGGGCAGGCTTCCCTCGAGTATAGGGAGGACAGATTTTCAGTTGCTCCAACTATTTTCACGCTCTCCCTAAACTGTTATTCCTTATTGGCACAGCACGTACTGCGCTTATGCGTATGAAGCTATACAGATGGTGTAGACAAATCTTCTGCTTGTTGGTAAGCGTGCAGATGTAGTGCATACAAAATCTGATGTTGTATACACTGCTTAACATCTTGAATATCAATAAGATACAAGCAAAAGTGTAGAGTGCAGACAGTTTCAGTAAAAATATTATGAGTGAAGAGACGGGGGCGTGTCGGAGGCACTTATAATGAAACCACCTGTTGTTTTTATGCGTCTGAGAGGGCTTTACAAAAAAGAAACAGCAACCTTCGTACATAATAAATTCGCAGGTAGATTTGCCTGCAATTTTATTAAGTGTGAAGGTTGCTGCTAAATAGCTACGATACGATTGTCACATCAAAGAATAGCGTCTCGTATCGAACACATACATGTTTTTGTACATTATTACGATACTCTTATTCGTTAGATGCTATCTGAATACACAGCTACAGGTAGTTTCCTGCAGTTGTATGTTGAAGCCATTACTTCGCCATAAGCACCGGCAGATCTAAATGCAATGAAATCACCACGGTGTGTTTCGGGAAGTGACTCATCTGTGCTGAACACGTCGCTACTTTCGCATATGGGGCCAACTACGTCATAGATTTCTGTTTTACTTTCAGAATTGCTTGCTTTGGCAGAAATGTTTTCAGTATAGTGGTGTGACCCGTACATTGCAGGACGTATCAGCTCGGTAAAGCCTGCATCTACAATTACAAATTTCTTGCTGTGTCCCTCTTTTACGTATAAAGTACGTGCTATAAGGGAACCGCATTGCGCTACGACGCTACGGCCCAACTCAAAATGTAATTGTTGTCCTTTACGGAGCTGGAGATGCTTCTCGAATAATTCAAAGTATTGTTTGAAATCGGGAATAGGATTACCGTCTGGATTGTCGTAATCGATGCCAAGTCCGCCTCCTACGTTGATATTATCAGTTACAATACCTTCGCTCTCAAGTATATTTTGCAATTCGTTTATACGGTTGCAAAGTGATACATATACTGACAAATCCAATATTTGACTTCCGATGTGGAAATGCAGACCTGTATACTTAACGTTTCCGAGCTCCTGCGCATGTCGAATGGCTGTAACCATATCTTCCATGGCTATGCCAAATTTGTTTTCATTAAGCCCGGTGGTTATTTTGGCATGAGTGTGTGCATCAACATTCGGGTTAATTCTGAATGCAACGTGTGCACATTTGCCCATTTCACCAGCTATTTGGTTAATGACATCAAGCTCTGGTAGACTTTCTACATTGAAACTGTGTATGCCTCTCTCTAATGCCGTACGAATTTCCCAATCGCTTTTGCCCACTCCGGCGTAAACGATTTTATTGCCAACAAATCCAGCCTCAGAAGCAGCAAGTATTTCGCCTCCTGAAACGCAGTCCGCACCTAAACCGTGTTGTGCAATAATTTGCAGAATACGCGGGTTGGCATTTGCTTTGACTGCGTAGTGGACATGGAAATTGGGCCTACCTTTTGTCTCGTCCTCAATTACTTGCAGGGTCTTAAGCAGGCAATCAATATCGTAGTAATAAAAAGGGGTGCTTAGTTTAGAAAAGTCTTGTATAGGAAAGTGTGTCATTTCTTAGCAGTATTCTTGTCTTTGAAGAGTTTTTCGCTTAAAGCGCACAATGCAGCTTTCTTATCTTGCTCACGAATTAAGAAAGAAATGTTGTGATTGCTGCCGCCATATGAGATCATACGCACGGGTATATTGGCTAAAGCTTCTGTTACTAAAGTCTCAAATCCAACATTACCCCAACGCAAATCACCTACCACACAGATGATACACATATTTTCGTCAATGCTTACTGTGCCATACTGTTTCAGTTCTTCAACAATGTTTGCCAAGTGCGCATTGTTATCAATAGTCAGGGTTACACCGACTTCGCTTGTTGTAACCATATCAACAGGAGTATGGTTTACTTCAAATGTCTCAAAAAGCTTGTGCAAGAACCCCGTTGCAAGCAACATGCGCGATGAAACAATCTTGATGGCAGTGATATTGTCTTTAGCTGCGACGGCTTTGATGGTGCCTTTTTGCATCTGGTCGTTGATAATTGTACCTGGAGCAGAGGGGTCCATTGTGTTAAGCAATCGCACGGGCACCCCGGCATAGTGAGCTGGCTGAATGCAGGTAGGGTGCAAAATTTTAGCGCCGAAGTAAGCCAATTCTGCAGCTTCTTCAAAATTAAGTTGACGTACAGGTGTTGTACCTTCAACAAAGCGCGGGTCGTTATTGTGCATGCCGTCAATGTCGGTCCAAATTTGTATTTCGTCAGCATGAAGTACGGCACCTATCAAGCATGCAGTGTAATCAGAACCACCACGTTGCAGGTTGTCTATTTCGCCATTGATATTGCGGCAGATAAATCCTTGTGTGATGTAGAGGTCGTAGCCAGAATTCTTTTCAAGTATGTGGCTCAGGTTTTCTTTTATAAACGACATATCCGGCTCGCTATTAGCATCAGTGCGCATATAGTCAAGCGCTGGTATCAGCATTACTTTAATGCCACATTCTTTCAAATAGTTAGTCACCATATTGGTGCTCATCAATTCGCCTTGTGCCAAGATCTCCTTTTCGAGAGCTGTACTATAAGGCTTGGTTGTAAGGTCGTGCAAATGCATGAAAATGTCGTTGAGCAAGTTGTCTGTATGTTCAACATTTTCCTGCTTGCTGTACAGTTCTGACACATGTGTACGGTATAGTGTGCGCAACTTATTGATAACACTGCCTGCGCCCTCAAGATTTTTCTTCTTGATGTAGTCGGCTATCTCAACAAGCGAGTTCGTTGTACCCGACATGGCAGAAAGTACTACAATCTTGCGTTCTCCATCAGTAATAAGCTGGCAAACGTCCTTCATTCTTTGTGGCGTTCCTACTGATGTGCCACCAAATTTCAGTATCTTCATTGTGTGTGCGTATTTATTGAGGTTATAAAGGTTTATTGTTCAATTTGTAAGAGTTGTCTTATTGTTCTTCGCTAATGCTGCCATCTTTGCAGCGGTATACAACACCCGGGAATTCTTCCAGCAAGTTCATGTTGTGTGTAACCATAACCACAGCACTGCCTTGTTCGCGTACACTCTGCAGTATTCGCATTATTTGGCGACTTGTTTCAGGATCAAGGTTGCCGATAGGTTCGTCTGCTAACACAATCTTGGGGTTGTTGAGCAAAGCTCGAGCAATACAAACACGTTGTTGCTCGCCGCCAGACAATTCATGCGGATAACGGTCCAGCTTGTCATAAAGTTCCACACGCTCAAGAACCTCTTTGATTCGTTGAGGGCGTTCCTTCTTTTTACAGCCCGTAGCTTTTAATACGAAATCAAGGTTTTGCCCGATTGTTAACTCGTGTAATAATTGAAAATCTTGGAAAACAATTCCCAACTGACGGCGTAATAAGGGCAGGTGTTTACGCTTGAGCTTGGTCATGTCGTAATTCAGCACTTGAGCCTTTCCTTCGGTGATGGGCAACTCGCCATATATGGCTTTTAGCAGCGAACTTTTTCCGCTGCCGACTTTGCCTACAATATAAATAAAGTCGTTATCGTCAACACAGAAATCTACGCCATTGAGTATGGGGTGATCATCGTGTCGTAACGATACATTTTGCAGTTGTATCAGCATAATTGATAATATTACAAAGGGATACTACGAAAGCCTGTTTAATCCAGTTTCAATACTGCGAGGAAAGCCTTTTGGGGAACCTGCACGTTACCAATCTCTTTCATACGCTTCTTGCCACGTTTTTGTTTTTCGAGCAATTTACGTTTACGGCTGATATCACCGCCATAACATTTTGCAGTTACGTCCTTGCGCACTTGCTTTACTGTTTCGCGTGCAATGATTTTAGCACCTATAGCGGCCTGAATGGCAATATCAAATTGCTGGCGTGGCAATAATTCCTTCAGTTTCTCGCACATACGACGACCGAAGTATACCGAATTGTCAACATGTGTCAATGTCGAAAGGGCATCAACGGGTTCGCCATTAAGCAGAATGTCAAGTTTAACGAGTTTAGATGGTCTGAAACCGATGGGGTGGTAGTCAAATGAAGCATACCCCTTTGAGATGCTCTTCAGTTTGTCATAAAAGTCTATCACGATTTCGGCCAGAGGCATATCGTAATACAATTCGACACGGTCTCCCGAAACATATTCTTGCTTAACCAATTCTCCACGCTTGCCAAGACACAATGTCATGATGTTTCCTATATATTCGGTACGTGTAATAATTGATGCACGAATGTATGGTTCTTCTATGTGGTCAATTTCTGTTTGATCTGGCATTCCTGCCGGATTATGAACTTCCTTCATTTCGCCATGCTTGTCGTAAATGTTGTAACTTACATTAGGCACGGTTGTGATAACATTCATGTTGAATTCGCGATCAAGGCGTTCTTGCACAATTTCCATGTGTAGAAGCCCTAAAAATCCACATCTGAAACCAAATCCAAGTGCGACAGACGACTCCGGTTGGAATGTGAGTGAGGCATCATTAAGCTGCAGTTTTTCCAAACTGGCTCGAAGTTGTTCAAAATCCTCTGTTTCAATTGGGTAAACGCCTGCAAAGACCATAGGTTTAACCTCTTCAAAGCCTTCGATAGCCTTTTTGCAAGGATTAGCTACTGACGTAATTGTATCTCCCACTTTAACCTCGGTAGCTGTCTTTATACCGCTTACGATATAGCCAACATCGCCGCAGTGCAGTTCCTTGCGTGGCGACAAATCCATTTTGAGAACGCCAATTTCATCAGCATGGTAGCTTTTTTGTGTATTTACGAAAATGACATCTTCGTCCTTGTGTATACTACCGTTGACTATCTTAAAATAAGCTATTATTCCGCGGAATGGGTTGAATACAGAGTCGAAGATGAGTGCTTGTAACGGGGCTTTTTCGTCACCGGTGGGGGAGGGAATGCGTTCAATTACAGCGTTGAGGATATCGTCAACACCTTCACCTGTTTTACCAGATGCACGAATGATTTCTTCGCGCTTGCAACCTAATAAATCTATAATTTCGTCCTCAACCTCCTCTGGCATAGAGTTGACCATATCGCACTTACTGAGCACAGGAATTATTTCAAGATTGTGCTCGATGGCCATATACAGATTTGAGATAGTTTGAGCCTGTACGCCTTGTGTAGAGTCAACCAAAAGCAAACAACCTTCACACGCAGCTATGCTTCGCGACACTTCGTAGGCAAAGTCCACGTGCCCCGGAGTATCTATAAGGTTTAGATGAAATGTCTCATCCTTATATGTGTATTCCATCTGAATAGCATGGCTCTTGATAGTGATACCGCGTTCGCGTTCCAAATCCATATCATCAAGCATTTGCCCCTCAGTCACCTTTACAGTTTGAGTGTGCTCAAGCAGCCGGTCGGCCAGAGTGCTCTTGCCATGGTCTATGTGCGCAATAATGCAAAAGTTGCGTATGTGTTTCATTTCTTTTCAGGAATGAGTTGTTGTAATTCGTTTGTTATGTAGAGAAAAAGGGATTGTCTGGTAATTTGTACCATTGTCAAAACTTATCTGCTTCGTCAAAGCTGACAGCGTGTTTCAAGTCCTTGTCGCTGAGCACGACTTCTGCTCCCTTTATAGGCCAATCTATGCCAATGGAAGGATCTGCATAGTGTATAGAGCATTCAGTTTCGGGGGCATAGCGATTATCTACCTTATATGTGAACACAGCAGTATCGCTCAGTACTTGGAAACCGTGTGCAAATCCTCTGGGTATGAACAACTGACGTTTGTTCTCATCAGACAATTCTACCATGACATATTTACCAAAAGTTGGCGAATTCTTACGAAGATCTACTGCCACATCTACAACTGTACCTTGCAGAACTCTTACCAATTTGGCTTGTGAAGCTTCGCCCTTCTGAAAATGCAGCCCACGTAATACACCGCGGCTCGACATTGATTGGTTATCTTGTACGAAGTGTACGTCATGGCCAATATGTTTATTAAAATCCTCCTCGCGCCATGTTTCCATAAAATAACCGCGAGAGTCCTCAAAGACGCGTGGTTCCAATATCCACACATCAGGTATGTTTGTCTTGATATATTCCATGATGATGTTAATTCATATTTTATATTGCACTTGTAAGTCCGGCAACCACAATTTTATCGTCACTGACTTTAGCTGTAAAATCTTTTTGTTCGGGGTGCTCCATCATGTAGTCGCACAAGGCGTCTTCCAAATGATGTTGTATAGATCGTTTGAGTGAGCGCGCTCCATACTGTGCGTCAAAGCCTTTCTTTACAAGGAACTCCCGCACATCGTTATCTAAATGAAGCGTATATCCATTGTGGGCCAATCGTTTGGACAGATCCTGCAATTCCAAGTCTGCAATTTTAAGTGCACTATCACTATTTAGGGGATTAAACATGATAATGTCGTCCAACCTGTTCAGAAATTCTGGCGCAAATTGCTTACGAAGGGCTTTAAGTACGATACTTTCTGCCGCTTCACCTGAAATTTCGCCAGCAACACGCTCAAATCCCAATCCATTACCAAATTCACGCAATTGGCGTGTACCGCTATTCGAGGTAAGAATAATGATAGTGTTGCGAAAATCAACCGTAGTGCCGTTACCATCGGTCAAGCGTCCCTCGTCCATTACTTGAAGCAGCGTGTTGAACACGTCGCTATGAGCTTTCTCTATTTCGTCTAATAAGATAACCGAGTAGGGGTGGCGACGTACGCGTTCGGTAAGTTGTCCGCCCTCTTCATATCCAACGTATCCCGGAGGGGCACCTACCAAGCGGCTCACGCTATATTTCTCACCGTATTCGCTCATGTCTATTCGAATAAGTGCATCTTTCGAGCCGAACATCTGCTCTGCAAGACATTTTACCAAATGCGTCTTACCAACACCTGTCGGTCCTACGAACAGGAATGTGCCAATGGGGCGATCATTGCCTTTAAGACCAATTCTGCTACGTGTTATAGCGCGTGTAAGGCGTTCAACCGCCTTGTCCTGTGCTATAACGCGGGCGTTTAACGTTTGTCGCATACCCTTGAGCCTGTCAGTCTCGTTAGCGGCGACACGTGTGGCGGGTACGCCACTCATCATAGACACAACTTCTGCTACTACGTTTTCGTTCACTTCGGCAGGATTCTCTTGTTGCTGCGCCTGCCATTCTTGTGTCATTCTTTCAAGTTCGATTGTTAGCGTTTGCACTTGATCGCGCAAGTTAGCGGCAAGTTCATAGTTTTGGTCTTGAGCAGCTTGTTGCTTTTGGCTGCGCAACGATTCTATATCTTTCTCTTTTTCTTCAATAAACTTTGGCGTTCCTGCACCTTCTAAATGCATACGTGCTCCAGCTTCGTCCATTGCATCAATGGCTTTGTCAGGTAGAGCTCTGTCTGTAATATAACGCGATGTGAGGTCTACACAAGCTTTCAGAGCATCATCGGTATACGACACATTGTGATGCTGCTCGTAGCGTCCTTTGATGTTATGCAAAATGGTCAGCGTCTCCTCTTGAGTTGTTGGTTCAAGCATTACTTTTTGGAAACGCCTGTCAAGCGCGCCATCTTTTTCAATTGTCTTTTTGAACTCATTGGTCGTTGTGGCACCAATACATTGTACTTCGCCACGAGCCAACGCTGGTTTCAGTATATTTGCTGCGTCAAGGCTACCAGGTGCAGATCCTGCTCCAATAATAGTATGTATCTCGTCTATGAATAAAACAATTTCGGGGTGTGCTTTAAGTTCTTTGATGAGTCGTCTCAATCGTTCTTCGAATTGGCCTCTATATTGCGTGCCAGCAACGATTGTAGCCATGTTAAGTGCCACTATACGTTTGTTGGCTAATAGATGCGGAACGCGATGATGAGCTATTTGATCGGCCAAGCCTTCAACTATAGCACTTTTGCCCACGCCTGGTTCGCCTATGATTATAGGATTGTTCTTTTTGCGTCGGCAAAGGATTTGTACAACACGCAGAATTTCCTTTTCACGACCTACAACTGGGTCCAGACCGCCCTTTGCTGCTACGGCAGTAAGGTCTGTGCCGAAATTATCAATAACAGGGGTGTCGCTATTCGATTTTGTTCTGACATTCTCTTTTGCCTGGCTATTCATGCTGCTACCTTCACTCGAATTGTCGTTAGGGTAGGGTGAATCGTCCTCATTTGGAAAGCTAAAATCATCCGACACTTTGTTGGCTGCACTTTCTTCTTGCAATTTAGCATAATCGGCACCAAAATCTGCAAGTAATTTCTTCGCCTCATTTTGTCTGTCATGCAACAGAGCAAGAAGCACCAACTCTGAGCTATCCTTCTTTCCATTGGCCAACTTGTCTTCAAGTACAACCAACTTCATGACGCGAGTGCAATCGGTATCAAGTGGTATATCATCACTGTTATATGTTTGCGGTTGTACTGAGCTTTCTTCACCAACCAATTCTTTGTGGCGACTCAATACTTTTTTAATTTCGCTTTCAAGTTTCTCGGTGTCAATATTCATTTTCTTGAGCATTAACAGCACTTGTTCATTCTCTATTGCGCTTAGCAAAAGACAGAGCGAACTCACACGCAGTAGATTAAACTGAATGGCGATGTTTTTGCTCTTGTTGATGATGCGGGCTGTACCCGCAGGTATTTCGTAACTCATAATTATTAGCTATTGTGTTGTTAGTATGTGTTTTGTATGACGTATGCATACTTCATGCCAAAGTCATTATAACACATTGTTCAGATTGCAAAGTTAACATTTGCGATTATATAAACAAAGTGTTTGAAAGAAAGAAACGACATCTTTAATTGAAGTTCAAGTAATTTTTCCCGTTTTAGACTTATGTTAAAGAGCGATGCTACTTAACATCTAAGCTGTTTTATGTTGTTTTGTCCTGTCTGATACACAATGTTATTTGTAACTTGTAATAAAGTATTACATTAATATGATTATGTGGATTTTTCAATGTTTTTGCACGTGAAAGGGCACTCGTCGTACATGATTAAATATCTCTTGACAGGGAAAAGCATTAAATAGCATGTGCCGGTTAATGCACGTGGCTCCATCAAACTTGTGCTTTGTTTGCTTTTATGAGCTTTTGTGTGGTCTGATAGCTGATTTAGGCCTAAACAACTCTAATCCTTGGAAATAGTTTTGTATATTTGCAATATTTTTGTGGTACACACGTTTTAACTATGCTGCAAACACTGCGATGACAGTTGAGGTATTTAGACGTGTTTGGCAAAAATAGATATTAAAGTAAAAAACGAAAAAGACAACTATTAATACATGACACTTAAGAAGTTTGCATTATTTCTCGCGCTATCTATTAGTGTATCGCTTCCTATGATTGCGCAATCAGGCATGACTGACAGTCAAGTTATGCAGTTCATGATACGTGAAAACGAGCGAGGCACATCGCGAGATCAAATTGTTACCAAACTGATCGAGCGAGGGGTTAGTATTGACCAAATTAGGCGCATTCGCACAAATTACGAAAAGCAGAAAAAAGGCACTGTTGTAGGTGCACGCGACATAAGTGGTAAATCAACCGGCAATGATCGCACTCGTAAAAATAATGGTGATAAACGAGAGGAGAAGCTTGAAGGTATGTCGCAACGTGAAGGCGCTTCGGTGCGTGTAGATGAAAGTAGTATGTCTCCCGTCCAGTTGAAACGCTACAAACGTGAACAGAAAAGCGAATATCTGGACGAAATGGAAGACTTGCTTCCAGATTCTCTTGAGAATTTGAAATTGCCTGAAGATGAACTGCGCGAAACAAAGAAAAAGAAAAAAATAGAGGTCTTTGGGCGCAACATCTTCAACAACCGTAAGTTGAGCTTTGAACCCAATATGAATATTGCAACGCCACAAGATTATCGCTTGGGGCCAGGCGATGCTGTATATGTTGATGTATGGGGTGCCTCACAGCAACGTTTTGAAAGTACAGTTTCGCCCGATGGAACGATAAATATTGAGAATTACGGGCCGGTTGATGTAGATGGGCTTACAGTGGCACAAGCTAATCATAGGCTGCGTGCAACACTCGGCAAACGTTATGGCGGGTCTAATATTCGTCTGACAGTGGGACAAACCAAGACCATTACAGTAGACGTCATGGGCGAGGTGCAAGTGCCCGGCACTTATACACTTTCGGCTTTTGCCACCGTGTTTAATGCTTTATATATGGCAGGTGGTACAAATGACATTGGTACACTACGTAACATCAAGATCTTTCGAAACAAGCGCTTGATTTCAACATGCGACATCTATGATTACATTTTGAATGGAAACATGAAGGGTAATGTGCGTTTGGCTTCGGGTGACGTGATTGTAGTCGGTGCCTATGAGTGTCTTGTCAATATTACAGGTAAGGTAAAGCGCCCCATGTACTACGAAATGAAAGAGAAGGAAAGTGTGGGTACGCTCATCAAGTATGCTGGTGGATTTACCGGTGATGCCTATCAAGGCAATATAAATTTGATGCGCAAAGCTGGCGGCGAACTCTCTGTCTACTCCATCGATGAGTTTGAACGCAATTCGTTCCATTTGGCTGACGGCGATTCTGTCTCGGTGGACAGTACGCTGCAACGTTATCGCAATATGGTAGAAATAAAAGGTGCCGTAATGCGTCCTGGTAAATATCAGATGGACGGCAATATTACAACGATTCGTCAATTGATAGAGGCTGCAGGTGGTTTGAGCGAAGATGCCTTCACAACCCGTGCGTTTATTCACAGAATGAAGGAAGACCGTACATTGGAGGTTATTGACGTAGATGTAAAGGGTATAATGGATCATTCGGTAGCAGACATCACGCTGAAAAACGAAGACGTATTCTTTATTCCTTCAACAAAACTGATGCAGGAAGAACGCACGTTATCGATTATCGGCGAGATTAACTACCCTGGCGTGTATAATTACGCAGAGAATACATCGTTGGAAACCTTTATTTTGCAAGCTGGTGGACTTAAAGATGCCGCATCGCTCATCAAGGTGGACGTGTCGCGTCGCCTACGTAACCAAGAGGCTGATCATTCAGGAACACAGGTGGCGCAGACTTTCAGTTTTTCACTTAAAGATGGATTCGTAATAGATGGCACGCCGGGCTTCATTCTTGAACCTTTTGACGAAGTGTATGTGCGTCGTTCACCAGGTTATGTGCCTCAACAGCATGTGTCAATAGAAGGTGAAATCACTTTTGCGGGTGTATACACGCTTCGTAATAAGGGTATGCGTTTGAGCGATTTAGTGCGCGAGGCTGGTGGTTTGACAAATGAGGCTTATGCCAAGGGCGCTCATCTTGAGCGCACTTTGACACAGGCAGAACGAATTAAACAACAATCATTGGTAAAACTGGCAGTAAGTGACTCGTTGGATATGAAACGCATCGAGATGAGTAATACACAAATGGTCGGAATTAACCTTGACCAAGCAATGAAGAATCCTGGTTCTGATCAATGGGATTTGGTATTGCGCGAGGGCGACCGATTAGTTATTCCACAATATAATAACACCATTACAATCAATGGACAAGTAATGTATCCTAATTCAGTCGCTTATAAGGAAGGTGCAAGCTTGTCATACTACATCAATCAATCGGGTGGCTACGGATTACGCGCTAAAACGAATCGCGTATTTGCTGTAAACATGAATGGTACGGTTACTCGAGTTAAATCTGCAAAAGATATTACGCCTGGTTGCACCATAGTAGTTCCGGCTAAGGGTAAAAAGCAACGCCTGTCGTTTGGTGAGATATTATCATTGGGATCAATGACAGCTACATTGGGAACCGTTATTGCGACACTTGTGAAATAACATCAATTTGAGATAAATGCAATAATCATAAATTCGGTTCTGTAGTACAATATATAAGTCTGCAGAACCGAATTTATGAGACTATAATATAGGCGCGGACATATACAATAATGGATTAGTTGGCGTGCCGTACATGTACACTTATTCTTTTTTTCGAAACTTGCGATTATGTTTTTATTATATCCTATTATAACCATGTTGGTTAGTGCGCTGGTAACGGTAATATCCATGCCGCTGCTTTTGCGTTTTTGTCAAGAACGTGGACTGTTTGATATGCCCAACGAACGAAAGGTCCATCACAACAAAATTCCGCGATTGGGTGGTGTGTTATTTGCGCCAGCAGCGGTTATAGGCATAGGCGTTTCTATTATTGTAATGATGGCGTTGAAGGATAATTGGCTGCCATCTATGGCCGAGCCAGCGTTATTCTTGTTCTTTGGTATGTTCTTGATATATATCATTGGTTTATTAGATGATATTTTAGGTCTCGATGCAAAAATAAAGTTTGGCACCCAGCTGGTGGCATCGTTCTTTATGCCATTTTGTCATTTGTACATAAATAACCTGTACGGTTTTTGTGGCATTTACGAGATATCAACATGGGTTGGTTATCCATTAACGATATTGCTTTCATTACTAATAATCAATGCGTTTAATCTGATAGACGGTATAGATGGATTAGCCTCTGGGCTTGGCGTCATTGCATTGGGCGTTTATTCATACTTGTTTGCAAGTCTTGGTAGCGTGGTTTTTACGGTTTTCGCTATGGGACTATTTGGAACCATGATGGCATTTATGTACTTCAACCTTTTTGGAAATGCTGAGAAGTTTACTAAAACCTTCATGGGGGATACTGGCAGTTTGATATTGGGTTACTCAATAACATATTTATCCATTAAGTACAGTATGTACAACCCGCAGGTTTTTCCCGTGCAGTCATGTCCTATATTGGTTGCATATACATTGGTACTGGTTCCTGTATTAGATTTAATTCGAGTGGCAATAGAACGCGTGTCGATTGGTAAGGGAATGTTCACACCTGACAAGCGGCATATCCATCATCTTTGTATGGCTGCAGGTATGTCTATGCACAAAGCGTTGGCTTTCATTTTGTCACTGCAATTTGCATTCGACTTATTGAATTTGGCATTGTTTAAGTACTTATCAGTTCCGACAACGCTTATCGTCTTACTTAATGTGGCCGTATATGTACTTGTCGTTATACTTCTAAAGAAACGTAATGTATAAAACATTGGTCGCTCTTTTGGAACGCTAATTAGGATTTCCCTACAAACGAAACAACCCGTTAGAATTTATTTACTAACTTTGCAACAATGCGTTTTTTACTATCTGTTGAGAACAAATAACGTGTTGACTAAAGAACATTCAATTTGATATGGAAACAAACAACATACCGCAGTCCTCTGATTCTATAGCCGTGCGCTTCGCCCACGTGCTGCAATTGATTATTCGCGGTTGGAAAACAATCATTATTACAATGGTTGTGGTAATAGCTATAGCTGCCGTCTACATTTTTAGTCTGCCGCGAGTGTATGAATCAGAGTGTACACTCCTTCCCGAAACTTCGTCATCTTCGGGAGGTATATCGGGCAACTTGGGATCTCTTGCCTCAATGGCAGGTATTAAAATGGGCGACATGGGCAATCAAGATGCCATATATCCTGAATTCTACCCTAAAGTTGTATCGTCAACTGTATTCTTAGCTGAATTGCTTAAAGATCAAGTTACCTGTAAGCGTACTAAGAGTAAAACAAATGTTTATGTTTATTTTCGTGACAAACAGCAGAAAGCTTGGTGGGCGAAAATGATGCCAAAGGGCGAGGAGAAAAAGGATAGTAGCGACGTCGATAATTTCAATATAAATCCAACGCACATATCTAAAAAACAGCAAAAGGTCGTGGACGATCTAAGTGGCGCTATTATGTGTATGGTCGACAAAAAGACGGACATGATAACCGTACGTGTTGAAGTGCAAGATGCTGATGTGGCACAACAGATTGCAGATTTGGTGTGCAAGCGCTTGCAAACGTATATCACACGTTACAGAACAAACAAAGCGCGAAAGGACGTAACATATAGCGAAGCCATCGCAAAGAACGCTTATGACAAGTACATCAAATCACAAACAGATTATGCAGCCTTTTGCGATACGCATGAAGATGTGACACTGACTTCGTACCAACAGGTGCAAGACAGGTTGGAAAACGAAATGCAGCTTGCTTTTAACACCTACTCGCAGTGTGCACAGCAGTTGCAACTTGCTAAGATGAAATTGCAAGAGCGTACGCCAGTCTACACCACTATCCAGCCGGCCACAGTCCCTCAAAAGCCTTGTGGCCCAAAAAGAGTTTTTACGATATTAGCTTTCACAATGCTCTCTTTCTTCGGAAGTGTCTGTTGGATTTTAATGCGTGACATGTTGAAAAAGAAGCGAGCAAACTAAAACAAACCCATTTATAGCCATCTGCATGAGACTGAGTTTGAATGCTGTAAAGAGCAACGGACGGGAACTAACCGATACGATATATCTTATAATACTACAAGGTGCCAATCAGTTGCTTCCATTGTTTGTAATGCCGTTCCTAATGATAAAATTGGGAGCGGAAGGCTATGGTTTTGTAGGCTTCTCACTTTCGGTCATTCAGTATTTGGTTCTGATTGTTGATTTTGGATTCAATCTTTCTGCTACAAAACGTATAGCACAAGCTAACGACGATGTAGATAAATGCAATGAGGTCTTTTGGAATGTTGTTGCGGCAAAGTCGTTACTCTTGATAGCTTCATCGGTTATATTGCTTGTGCTGATGCTGACTGTACCAACATTCCAGTTGTATAGTCAAGCCATTTGGGCCACATGGCCTATGCTTTTGGGTTCGACTTTCACGTTCATGTGGTTCTTTCAGGGAAAGGGATATATACGTTTCTTTTCTGTGATGAACACATTGTCAAAATTGGCACTGTTACCGCTCATATTCGTGTTTGTAAAGACACCGGACGATTGTTCCCTTGCTGCCTTCTTACAGGCAGTGGTGTTTGTTGGCACTGCTATCATCTCAAACATTTACATATATTGTAAAAGATTGGTGCAGTGGCATACCCCATCGTGGAAAGGCATAAAGGAAGAACTTGCCGAAAGTTTTCCTCTGTTTCTCTCTACTGCTTCAACCAGCGTATACACTCAGTTGATTGTAATAGTACTTGGTTTTTACTGTACGACGTCGGAGGTTGGAAAATATGCTTCGGCCGACCGTATTATGCGTGCTCTATGCTTCTTATTATATGTACCGCTCAATCAAGTTTTCTTTCCAAAAATCAGTGCATTGGCTGTAAAAGGAAAAGATTTGGCAGCGGGACTATTTAAGCAGGTAATGCTCATGGTTATTCTTGTCATGTGCTGTGTGTCGGCATTCCTATTTTTCGGGGGCGTCTATTTGCCAAATCTGTTGGGGCATGATTATGCAGGCATAGATGTATATCTTAAAATACTGGCCATTGCGCCTCTGGCTATAGGCTTTGGCGGTGTGTTCGGGCAGATGGGACTCGTTGCTTTGGGCAACAAATACACGAGCAAAAAATTTCGTGACGTTTATTTTATCGCAGCATTAACTGCCATAATAATGATGTTTGTCCTGACACCATGGTTGGGTGCTATAGGTGCCTGTATCACGGTGAGTGCAACAGAATTGCTTGTAGCAGTACTGATGGCATATAATTTCAAAAAGAATATCGGTCTATGCTTATCATAGTTTTATTATTAACATTGATGCTTACATTGTTGGGGCTGTATATCTCAAGAGATATATTTGCCCCTTATGTGGCTGGACCAGGTGTGTGGCTTATTGCTCTACTTATATATTATCTTTTGCCTAACAACTTTTATCCAGTCACTCATGATTTTCCACTTGCTCTGTCATTGTGGTTGGTAGGATATTTTGTGTTGTCGGTAGTCTGTGACAAGTATGTTGCCCCAGCATCGCCCGCGTCCGTCAAGCGTCAGCCTAACAAATTTGTGCTTCGAGCCTATTTTATCATAACTATTACAGCCATTCCCGTGGTATGCGGTAAAATTATTTGGCAAGCGTTTACTACTGAACCTGAAAACATATTTCGCTATATGCGAATTTTGAATACGGGAATAGATGAAGAAATTGAGATGCCAGATCTCGGCATCTTGATATATTTCACATCGTTGGCATTTGTGATGTTATTCTTCTCATACCTTTATTTCAAGAAGAAATGGCTCATTGGCATAGTCTTATTCATGAATCTACTCTTCGCTACGGTTACAATGTCCAAGACCGTATTCCTAAGCGTGATGTTCTCATCATTGTATATATGCTATTATTGCAAATATATTAGGATTAAACACATGTTCTTGGGCTTGATAGCGTTTGTCGCTTTGAGTTTCGTTGTCCAAAACGCGCGTGCCGTAGGTGAAGATATGGAAACAAATAATTTTTTGGCAACCTATTTATCGAGCAGTATTGTGGCTTTTGACTATTTTGCGGTTCCAGATTCAGCTGTCCAATTTGGCGAACATACATTCAGATTACTATATGCCATTGGTCACAGTTTAGGCTTGTGCCATGAGCCAACTGGAGTCATCCTCGAATTTGTAAATGTTCCCAATGCAACAAATACGTATACAAATCTCTATCCATTTTACGAAGATTTCGGATTAGTGGGTGTGTTTGTATTCTCTATGATATATGGTGCCATATATGGTGCTTTATATAAAAAGGCACGCACTGGTGGAAAATTCGAACTGATACTTTACGCCATATTGTTGACATTTGTGTTGATGGAGTTTATAGGAGAATTCATATTCACCAATCTGTCTATGTTCCTGCAATATTTATTCTTTGCAGTACTTCCATTCCTTATTACAGACAGACAAAATGAAAAATTTGGAATTGGATCTTAAATATGAAAGTTATGCCTCAAATAGATATACTAATGGCCACCTATAATGGTGGTGAATACATTGCAGCACAGATACGCTCGTTGCAAAATCAAACGTTCTCGGACTGGCATTTGATTGTACATGATGATGGTTCAACAGATGACACGTTGCAAATCGTAAATGATTTTTGCAAAATTGACAACAGAATCGAAGTCCTTGATGACGGGAAATCATTTCATGGGCCTGCAGGTAATTTCGTCCACTTGATGAAATCGTCCACTGCACCCTATATGATATTTTGTGACCAAGACGATATATGGCTTGAAGACAAACTACAGAAATTGCATGACGCCATGCTCCAGGTTGATAATGGCATGCCACAGATGGTGTACTGCAATGCTTACGTCTACGACACCGTGCAGAACGACATCAGCGGGCATGCAGTACTGTGGCAACCCACTGATTTACACGAAGCTCTTTTTGCTAATGCAGGCGTACAGGGTTGTTCTATCATGATAAATTCTGCACTACGTGATGTATGCCATAAAGTGCCAGACTATGTTACAATGCACGACCATTTTGTAACATTGGCAGCACTTACTTTCGGCAAAATTACCTACGTCGATCAAAGGCTGATGCTATATCGCCGGCACGATCTGGCAGTTACGGGTGCAACGTACAAAAACTTTATGGAACGCATTACACACTTCTTCAATTCAGACAAGACTGTGTTGGAAAAGAACCATGTGCGGGCTATTGAAAGTTTCTTTGAATGCTTCAAGCAAGATATGTCAAATGAAAAGAAGGCAATATTTACAGACTTCTTCCGTTTTCTTAATGAAGGAAAGATCCGAAACTTGCTACACGCATTCATTGGTGGGTACCGGTTATTTGGCAGTCGAAGCATTCTCGCGTTCAAAATATTGGTACGTAAAATGTTGTAAGGCGCAAACTATTGCGACATGAAGTACAAAGTGTTGCATTAGTATCATAGTCCGTAGGCGGATATTATTGTTTACAACTTAACAAGTTGACAGGCAAAAACGTAAGTATGTTCTGCACTATTTATTGTGTTAAAGACACAACGATCAGGAACATAAGAACTTAACAAACTTACTTACCTGTCTACCCTTTAACTCGTTAACGTGTTTACTAATCCCGCCAACGTGTTATCATATTGAATATTACTATCATGAAAATAACACACATAATCAATGCCCTCGAAACAGGTGGTGCAGAACGTTTGCTGACAGAAATGTTGCCATTGATGCAGGCAGCGGGTCATGAAGTGAATATCGTTCTGTTGAAATCTACAAACGATGTCTTTGAGCAGAAACTCAAGCAGCTTGGCATTCGTGTTGAAGCAGTTAACATTTGTGCTGGCCGATACAATCCGTTGAATGCTTTCAAACTTGCAAAATACATAAAGAACTCAGACATCATACATACCCATCTGTTTCCTTCGCAGTATTGGGGAGCTTTGGCAGCAAAGTTGTGGTGTAAGAGAATAAAGCTTTTCACCACAGAGCACAGTACCTTTAATTCGCGAGGAAAATATGCCATAACTTCATGGTTGGACAAACATATATATGCCCTGTATGATGGCATCATCTGCATCTCGAAAGGTACAGCGGATTTCGTAAAACAAAGAGTTCCCCAAAATGTGGCAATACGAGTGATAGAGAACGGGGTGCGACTGCCAAGTGCGTCAATGTCAGTTCCAGCTGAGCAGCGTGACAAGTTCATACCTGGTTTGCGTGCAGATGACTTTGTTATTATGCAGGTTGCGCGTTTCTCAGAGCAAAAAAATCAAGATTGTGTCATACGCGCATTAAGCAAACTGCCACACAATGTACATGCCGTATTTGTAGGGTATGGTGTACGCGAAACATTGTGTAAAGATTTGGCACAGCGCATGGGTGTGGCGGACAGAACGCACTTCTTGGGTGAACGTAGCGACATAGACGATTTGTGGCGTATTGCAGATATTGGTGTCATGTCATCACATTGGGAGGGGTTCGGCCTTGCTGCTGTAGAAGGCATGGCACATAGCAAGCCCGTGTTGGCCTCAGAGGTCAGCGGACTCGCAGATGTGGTGCGTTATCATGAACTACTTTTTCCGCCAGACGATGACAAAGACCTGGCACATAAAATAGAATGGTTGCTCAATAATGAGGACCAGAGAGCACATTGGGGACGTATGTGCTACGAAAACGCACAACGTTTCAGTATCGAGAAGATGGTTGGAAAGTATCTGGAATTCTATCGCGAATTACTACCTGGCAAATAACCACACAATTTTATGAAACTTATATTTTGCGATAATACCCTTTGGGGACTGGTAAACTTTAGAGGCGAAGTGCTGAAGTATTTCGTCCAAAAAGGTTGTGAAGTCATTTTGGTGGCACCCGAAAAGGAAGATGCACAAATGCAGACCCATATACCCGAAGGCATGCGCTTTATACCTATTAGTATGGGGCGCACCTCAAAAAGTCCATTGAACGATTTGCGGTATTTCGTCAGATTACTGAAAATATTCAAGAGCGAGAAGCCCGATATTGTATTCAATTATACCATAAAGCCCAACATATATGGATCGATTGCAGCAAAAATTAGTGGTGCACGTTCTGTGGCAATGATGGCTGGTTTAGGATATGTATTCATCAATGACAATTTTGTGACAAAGGTTGCCAGATTGCTGTATCGTTTTGGCTTGCATTTCACTACACATCTGTTGCTGCTCAATGAGTACTCCAAAACGTTGGTCGAAACGAAGCATCTGTGTGCCCCCCAAAAAATGATATTGTTGAAGGGCGGTGAAGGTATAAATGTAACAGACTACCCCCAATGTGACAATGCTTCGCCTACAACCACTTTTTTGTATATTGGTCGTATATCCTGGGACAAGGGATACGAAGAATTGTCAACAGCAGCCCGATTACTCAAATCAAGGAATATAGACGTCCATATCGAATTGATTGGAGCTTTGGACCCATCCTATCCAAAAAGCGTGCCCGTTGAACGTGTAAAGAAAGATGAGGCAGAAGGATTAGTTAAATATTTAGGCTTTACACGCGATATGAAGAGCGTGTATAAGCGAAAAGGCATAGTCGTAATCTTGCCATCTTATTGCGAAGGCATGAATCGAGCTTTGATGGAGGCTTGCGCTTCGGGCAAACCCATTATAACGACAGATGTGCCAGGCTGTCGCGAAGCTGTGGAGGAGCGTGTCAATGGTTATATTGTTCCAGCTCGCGACAGCAAGGCTTTGGCCGATGCCATGCAACGCTATTTAGAATTGTCTGATGATTGCAAAAAACAATTCTCAGACAATAGCCGGAAGCGGGCTGTAAACAAGTTCGATATCAAAAGCGTGTTAGCTGTGTACGACAATATTGTCAAGTCGTGTACTGAGAGCTGTCAATAAAATGGTCCCTCTCAATTCCAGCAACACCATTTGCGCCGCCACTTGTAGTGAAGGTGGGGCTACAATTTAATCAAAAGCAAATTATGTCATCAGACAAAAGTTTATATCTGGTTACTTTTTCAGTTGTTGTGTACAAGCAGCCCGTTGATGAAATTGAGCGTGTGGTCAGGTCGCTGCTATTGTATGCCAACGAAAAGGTAATATACATAATTGACAATTCGCCTTGCATGGTGGTACAAAACTTGTGCCACCTCAGCAAGTGTATAGTTCTCAAGCATTTCCCAAAAAACATAGGCTTCGGACAGGCTCATAACTGGGCTATCAGCGAGGCAAAGAAAAAAGGCAGCAGATACCATTTTGTTGTCAATCCTGACATATTCTATAGTAAAGATGTCGTTATGCCGATGCTCGAATTTATGGAGCATAATCAGGAGGTAGGCGAAATGATGCCCAAAATACTATACCCTAATGGCAGAACACAGTTCTTGCCCAAACTGATGCCGTCGCCCCTAATGTTGGCACAACGCAAATTGTCGCAATTTATCCCTGCTGTACGCAGTCGGTGGATGAAGCGCTTCGAAATGCGGCAAATGTCCGATGATAAAGTTTACGACATAGGCCATGTTTCTGGTAGTTTTGCAGCCTTTCGTATGAAAGCATTAGACGATTGCGGCACATTCGATAGCAGATTTTTCTTGTATTTTGAAGATACGGACATATCACGACGTATACACAAAAAATACCGGACTATCTACTATCCCCTTGTCGCTGTTTATCATGATTATGGTAATGGAGCCAGCAAAAGTCCTAAACTGTTCTCTATTTTCATCATGTCACTGATCAAATTCTTCAACAAGTGGGGGTGGTTCTTCGATGACGAGCGAAAAATCTGTAACAACAAATTCCTTGCACAATTACAATGATAACACGCATAATCAACGCCCAACTGGCCAACATGACAGCAATGCTAATGTTAATGTTGACAATTATAGCCTGCTCAGCAGGTGGGGGAACAAAAAACAACGTCAATACCGAGGATAGGAGTGAGGCACGCAACAAAATGGAAACCGAAGCACAGGCAAGGTTGTCCATGGCCCGTGCAAAATTAGCACAGATGCAATGTGCCGAAGCCAAAGCCATTGTCATTAAAATGCGAAAGGACTGCTATTTAGCCTTGTCAGCGCGCAAAGAAGGCATTTTACTCATGGACTCTATCGATATCCAACAAGCCAAGCTTGAACTCAGCAAAGCAGATAGCTTGATGCAGAAACAGCATAGCATCTCAACATCGGACGACTTTGACGAGGCCTGCCGCAAAGTGCAGTTTTATGAACGAAAGTTGCAATACGACAGTCGCTCCACCAACAAGTAATTAAGAACGTTTCAGTACACTATAAGTAGGTGTTCAAAATTATTTATACATTGAAAGTGTATTATCGGGACGCAGATGTTTCCTTCGGGTGAGGGAGCATAGCGGGCTATGTGACCAAGACTGAAGGGAACAGATGCGCCTCGAGAATATGCTTTCAATGTGAAAATGACGCCTACTGACTGTATAAAATAATTTTGAACACCTACTTATTCATGAACACAACATTGTTTCAGTCACAGTTGAATCAGTCACAGTTGGAAGCTGTAACCTATTGCGATGGGCCTTCATTGGTCATTGCTGGTGCCGGCTCTGGCAAAACCCGCGTCCTGACATACAAAATAGCCTATTTGTTGCAGCATGGTTATGAGCCGTGGAGCATATTGGCCCTAACCTTCACCAACAAGGCGGCACGCGAGATGAATGAGCGAATATTCAAAATCTGTGACGGCGCAGACTTGCGCGGTTTGTGGAGTGGCACATTCCATAGCATCTTTGCCCGCATACTGCGTATGGAACATGAGGTCATTGGCTATCCGCAGGACTTCACCATATATGATTCGTCCGATTCAAAGTCTCTGATAAAAGCTATTGTAAAGGAGCTCCAACTCGACGACAAAGTCTATAAGCCCAACATCGTAGCTGGCCACATATCAGAGGCAAAGAACCATTTACTGCTACCCTCAGCTTATAGTGCAGAAAGCAGCCTGCTACGTCGCGACACTTCGGAAGGAGTGGGGCAGATACACAAAATTTATGCTATCTACCAGCAAAGATTACTTGCCGCTGGGGCCATGGATTTTGACGATTTGCTGTTAAATATGTTCTTGCTATTGCGTGATCACCCCGATGTTCGCGAGCGTTATATAAATCGTTTCCGCTATATTCTTGTCGATGAGTATCAAGACACCAATATGGCACAGCACAAAATACTGACGTTGCTCACCACACCGCAGTCTAAAATATGTGTTGTGGGAGATGATGCGCAAAGTATATATGGATTTCGCGGTGCAGACATAACTAACATTCTCACGTTTAAGGAACAGTACCCATCTGCCAAACTTATCAAGTTAGAGTGCAACTATCGTTCAACTCGCAACATTGTAGAGGCCGCGAACTGCATCATTAGCAACAATCAGAGCCAAATACCCAAAACCGTATATTCTGCTGGCGAAGAAGGTGATCCTATCGAATTATTTTCTGCCGAGACCGACAAGGAAGAAGCCCGCAAGGTGTTGTCGCACATTGTCAAACTACGCAGACAAGCAGACTTACCATATAACGAGATAGCCATTTTATATCGTACCAATGCACAGAGTCGTGTGTTGGAGGAGGCTTTACAAGGTGCGGCCATGCCATACCGCATATATGGTGGTTTATCGTTCTATCAGCGCAAAGAAATAAAAGACGTCCTGGCATACTGCCGTTTGGTGGCTAATCCGCACGACGAAGAGGCATTCAAGCGCATAGTCAATTATCCCGCCCGTGGTATAGGAGCAACCACCTTGCAAAAAATCCAGCTCACTGCAGCTGCCAATGGTGTAAGCATGTGGCAGGTGGCCGAAACGCCAGAGGCGTATGGTGCTGCCATTAGTAAGGGAGCCGCTAACAAACTTGCCGCCTTTTGTGAACTGATAAATACTTTAAGGAAAGAGGCTGACGAGAATAGCGCCTCTACTGTGTTGAAAAGCATCATTCGCAAAAGCGGCATAGCAGTCGACCTGACGATGGAGCGTTCGGCTGAGAACAAGGCAAAACAGGAAAATGTGGACGAATTGGTCGGTTCTGTACAAGCCCTCGAAAAAGAGGCCTTTGAGGAGGAAGGACGGAACATGCTAAATCTGTCCGAATTCCTTTCTACTGTGTCATTGCTTACCGACACCGATGCGAAAGATGACGGACACCCCCGCATAACACTAATGACCATTCACGCAGCCAAGGGGCTGGAGTTTGGAGCCGTTTTTGTTACAGGCATGGAGGACGAACTCTTTCCAAATGCCAATGCTCGCTATAATCCGCGCGAGATGGAGGAAGAACGCCGCTTATTTTATGTAGCAGTCACACGCGCTAAACGCTATTGCTTCTTGAGCTACGCCAAAACACGTTACCGCTATGGCTCACTACAGTTTTGTGAACCAAGTCCTTTCCTCGACGAAATAGACAAAGCCTACATACACAAAGATCACTCAACATCTTCACGTTCCAGTTATCATGACAACAGGTCATACGAACAACGTCAGAGTAGAGGCAACAACTTCGATGATTTCTTCGGTAACCCCTCCGAAGATGACTTCCGAAAGGCCATGAGTGGAACCCCGTCATATTATGGCCATCAGCGTCAGGAATCCTACACTACGGGTAATCGCAGCTATCGTACAAAACGCGACACCACCCCCAAGCAAGTTGCTCCTGTTGTACCGCATGGCTTTATTCGCACGGGCATTACGCGCGCAAAAACAGCCTCCACTTCCAATGCTGCCACCACATCAAATGGTGCATATCAAATTGGTATGCGTGTACATCACGATCGTTTCGGAAATGGTACAATAGTCGGTACAGAGGGTAATAACGAGAATGCAAAAGTAAAAGTCGAATTCGATACTGCTGGTACAAAAAATCTGCTCGTTAAGTTTGCAAAGTTGCGCCACATTTAAGGCTCTTTTCTGGCCGATAAAATCAATAAAGCATTCCTCTGTTATCCGATAAAGATTCAATACACAAATATTACGCCCGGAACCCGACAAATAGGGTTTCGGGCATAATATTTCAAGATATTGATGTCCAGTATGGCGTAAACAAGCTAACGCTACCTCTAAGGGGCGACGCGTCCCGCGTTAGCGGCAAATCTCATAACTCACGAACCATGAGTTGCGTCCTTTGATTTGGGCGACGCATTGACTAAGTCAAGAAATGTCTGCACTCTGCACTTTTTCATACAAAGCACTTGATAATCAATCGTTTTAGGCGTGTAGATACGTCTGCACAGTATCTGCACCGCGTCTGCACCACTTCTGCACGATGTCTGCACTATTTGGGGCAGCAGGTCAATCCGTTTCGTACTTCGGTTATTCATGTTATGGGGACAAGACTTTTCTGTTGCTCCAACAGAAAAGTCTTGCCCCCATAACTGTTGTTGCGCTGTGGCAAATCTGATGCGTGCAGACGGCAGTGCAGATAAACAACAAGGTTGTCTACACGCTTTTATTTGCTGATTATCAACTGCTTACATTGTAAAAGTGTAGAGTGTAGCGAGTTTGTGCATGCGGGCTAATATGTTAATGTGGCAATGTGCTAATATGCTACACCGTAGTGCTGTTTGTTGGCCAGGAAGCATTATTTGTGTACAAGTAGTACACTTTTTTTGTTTGCAAGCTAGACCTTGCACTATCTTTGCATAAGATAGGCTGCGCCTCAGCATAACACTCAAACAAGTTTGATGTTCTGCATTCGGCTTGCACTATCTTTGCACCCACCACTAACTAAATTGTATATTATCATGAATACCAAACAAGCCTTGCTGCAATTTGTGCAGCAAATTATGCACGAGGGCATCGATGCACTGATCGA